>Ga0080013_1004036_pt1 | contig 14771 bp, 19 predicted proteins | sample ETNvirenome_6_85_FD_69236 | JGI IMG/M metagenome (GOLD analysis project Ga0080013, IMG submission 69236) | Marine viral communities from the Pacific Ocean - ETNP_6_85 (SPADES assembly) (version 2) | ecosystem: Environmental > Aquatic > Marine > Oceanic | place: Pacific Ocean | collected 2013-06-19
TGTTTTGATTACACATTTATTGTCGCAAGCAGCAATCAAGGTCTCGAGTCGATCTTTAGCGGCTAGCCCTTTTTTCTTTTCTTCTAAATCGCGGGTGCGACATTCTGGGGTGTTGATGCCGTGGAGGCGTACTCTTTCTTTTTTAAAAGTGCTAAACCCCACGTCAATAAGCACGTCAACGGTATCGCCATCTACTACTCGCAAAACTTTAGCGTTATATTCATACATTAGTCAAAAAGGTTATACCAAAATCCTTTTTTAGGAATGTCTTCTAGGTTTTTACCAGCTCTGTCTTCAGCTACTGTTAGTTGGTGCTTTGTAAATAAAAGACATTTTTCTTCTTTTTTATTGTCTTCTATCCAGATGGCATAATACTTCTCGTTAGCTCCGAACTTTCGATCCTTATTATCGACCGTAATGATTTTGCCTTGTTTTATTTTTGCCATTTTATATGTTGATTACTTTTAATATTTCGTTCAGGGTTCGTTCGTAGGTAAACTCTTTTTGAAGTTTAAGTCCCTCTGTATTTGGTTGGGAGGCGCAGTTTACAGCTCTTTCCATTGCTTCTACTGCTTGATCCTCGTCGTAGGAGTACATAGAGCCTTGATTAAAAGAGGCTCCTTTATGAAAGAAAAGTTTATCATAAATATCTTCTTTTTTAGAGGGTTCAATTAATATAGAATTGTGGGGGGTCGCCCATCCTTTGTGGCCTGTATGGTTAGATACAGTTGACCATTTACCTAATGCGGTAGCGTTAAAAGAGGGAATATTCCAGCCTTCAGCTCCGCTTAGTCCGGTAAGATCGATGTCGGCTGAGTTTAGGAGGTGGTTTACCTCAGTATTTGTTTTAAGGTGAGGGAGAAAGTTAATATTGTTGTATTTTTTTCCTTCAAGGAGTTGAGTTAGAAGTGAATTCATTTGCTCGCTCTTGAGAAAAGGATTAGTGATGCAACATGTTAAAAGGTACCTATTATCGTTTCCGTATTTTTTGAGCCATGTTTGTACAATTTCTTTTGTGTGTTTGCGTTTTTCATATTTACCCATCAAAATAAAATGAATTTTGTCTTCGATGGTTTTTTTATCGCTTCGATGTTCTATAAAATCAGGATCAAAGCCTAGAGGTACAAAAGAAACGTTAGGGCATCCAATTTTCTTAAAAGCCTTAACTGCGTCAGGAGAGGTGAGAAAAACATGATCTTGTAGGTTCGTAATGTTTTTTTCTATGAAAGTGGGGCTCTCTAGTTCGTAAAATGTTAACAAAAATTGTTTAGAAGAGATACGTCTTTCAGCTCCATGAAGGTGCCATAAGGTTAATGTAGGAGAATCTTTATCTATGTGGTGGAGGCGATATTCCGTGGATTTTGTTATCCAGTTCTTAAAATCTTGAGACAGTTTATTAAAGGAATCGAGTTGTTGTTCTCCTTTGGGGAAAAGGTTTACTTGTATTTCTTTTTTGAATAGTTCTCGAAGGATGTTTACTCCTACGTTGCCAAAAGAGAGGTTATTAAGGGGTATATCGGCTGTCAAGTTCATTTTCTTTTAAATTTTTTCTTATTACTTTGATGGCAGAATTGTGGATATTGATGCATCCTTGGATGCTCATTTTTAGCTCTTTGCCTACTTTTTGCCATGGGGTGAGTTTGTTAAACTCTGGGTCTATATATCTTATTTTAAAGATGCGCCTCACTCTTTCGTCAGGGTGCTGTTCTATAATATCAAAGATTTTAACTAGAAGGGCTTCACTAAAATGGGATTTTGGTTCTGGAGAGGTATCCACGGTTTTGTTTGCAAAAGCAAATTCGCTTTCGGGGGAAGCGGCTAGAAGATATTTTTTATTTTTGTGGTGTTGATTGAGGCATAGCCATTTTGCCTCGTTCCCTAAAAAGGTGCTAAATTTTGCGCCTCGTGTTTGGTCATATTTTAGTCCTGCAGTATAGATATAGTATTCTATCTCGTCAATAATGTCCTGTTTGTGGCACGTGGGAGAATTGTTGGGCACATAATTGTTAACAATATCTAAAAAAATGCCTGAATGTCTGTCGACAAGTTCTTTTAGAGAGGCTTCCGCTTCTATGTCTTTTTTTAGATTCTCGGTTAGTTTTATGTCGGTTTGATTAGTTACCATTTAAAAAATCTTTTACTATATAGGGGCCAGTACGTTCAAAGTCCTTTAGATTATTCCAAAAAAAAGAAAATTTACACATTTTTTTTAATTTTTTTGTATATTTCTCCTCATCGTCATTGATAGGCCCAACCCCTTCTCTTTCGATGAAAATCGTGGCCCCTCCTAAGGAGTGTATCCATTCAACTTCATTTTGGAATCGAACATCTGGTATGATAGTTTTTACACCCTGAAGCTTGTGCGTAACGCAGGTACTGTGCATTTTTCGAATCCAATACTCCTTGTCTATCTTGTCGCGGATAATCTTTGTTCCCCAGCACACAAGGAGAGGGCGAATTATTTCTTTTTCTTTAGGATCTTCTGTGAAGGCGCTAATGCCTAGGCGTGACTGCAAAAAGGAGTCTACATCTTTTTTTAGATACCGCGCAAAAGAAGTTATCTTACATCCTTTTTGTTTTGGAATAATCAAGTCGGATAAAAATCGAGCTAAAGAGTCTTTACCTGTGCGGGCAAAGCCTGCGATCCCAATGAGTTGGTGGTCAGATACCATTATTGCCCTGTGCTTCCGAATCCACTTATGGATCGTTCAGATGGGGGTATGGTGTCGCTAAAATTTAAAGGCGGATGGTTGTGTATGCACCAAATAATTTGAGCTATTTTATCGCCATTTTTATAAATTTTTTCAGCATTAATTTTTACTCCTTTTATTTGACCTTCTTTCATGACAAGATCTTCTGGTTGTACATTGTATTTAAATCTTACTTTTATTGTGTCTCTGAACCCCGAATCAATTACTCCTACTGAATTAGCTAAAGTTAAATTATATTTAGAGATACTACTTCTAGGGTAGACCATCGAATAGAAAGTATTTTCATTCGTTGGCGCAATGATTAGATTAGTGTCATATTCAATATAGTCAATGCTTTTATAAATAGCCTTAAGTGTTTTGTTTTTCCCTATTGGGGCTCCTTCTACCTTAGGTTCAACTCGAGCAAACAGGTCGTATCCTGCATCTCCTTCGTATTCAGGCCGTTTGATCGAAGGTTCTTCTGGGTTTTGTTTAATGTAAACTTCCATAGTCATTAATATAATACGTGATTCAGGTCATGTCAAGCTTTTTTTTGCATATTTTGAATTATTTCATCTAGCTCCTTGGAAAGTTTATGTTTTCCTATGTCGGCTAATACTGAAGGAACGTAGAAGATGTCGAATTCTACCTGTTCTGGTCCTTCAGCACTCTTCTCATGTAGATTGGAACAGTCCATGACGTTAACACAGGAACTTAAGTTTAAATGTTCTCCAAAAGTATCGAAAGCCTCTTCAAAGGCTTCTCCTGCAGCCTCGACTGCATCTCTTGCTAAAACCACCGATTCCCAGTCACTGCTGGAGACGTAATATAATTTTTTATCTTGATTTTCGAGCACTCTAATCATAGAATCATTTTAATCCATTAGGATGAATATGTCAAGTCAATATCCTACAGTAACTTGCTTCTGTCCCCTGTACAAAGGAGGACAGTTTATTGAAGGTTATATGGAAGATATGGTAAGACAGACAATTTTCCCAGAAGTTAATTTTTTTATACTTGATTGCGCTTCCCCAGACAACGAAATAGAAGTTATTAATGATTATGCTAAACACAATAACATTGCCTACTTACGGCTTGACAAAGACCCGGGTTTATACGCCGCATGGAACGTGTGCATCAACAGTACCCAAGGGGATTTTTTAACCAACTGGAACGTTGACGACCGAAAAACCCCATGGTCATTAGAGACAATGAGGGATTGTCTTGTTTTGAATGAAGATATTGATCTGGTTTACGGCAATACTATTGTTAGCGAAAAAGCCAACGAAGACTGGACCAAATTAGAGTCAAGAAAAACATATATTTGTAACGAAACCCACAATTGGAAAGACCTCCTTCTTAATAATAACCCCCATTGTATGCCCATGTGGCGTAGAACCGTTCATGATAAGTATGGCTATTTTAACGAAAAATATGCTACAGCGGCGGATGCCGACTTATGGCTAAAGGCCGCTAAAGAAGGCTCTAAAATGAAAAAAATTGATGATATAGTTGGCATCTATTACCACAATCCCAAAGGCAGATCTAGCGACCCAGCTACGTTGCAGAAAATGGTAGACGAGGTAACCAAAATGAGGCAGATATATGAGCCTACATACACTCTTCCCGTTAAGACATCAAACCAATGAACAAAATCAATATATGTTTTTGTGTGGACGAACAAGGAATAGATCTCGTACCTATTGTTGTCGATTCGATTTTAGACAAAAACGAACATAACCAAATCAAGGTTCATTTGATTCACAATATTAAAAACAGGGAGATGATAGCTAATTTAAAGAACTGGGTAGTCCAGTTTGAGAATTTTTCTTTTTATGATTACTTTAAGGAATGGGACAGAGAGTATCATGGTTTGCCTCATGTCTCAAACGCTTGTATGTTGAGATTATTAATCCCAGAAATCATCCAAGAAAAGAAAGTTTTATATTTAGATATTGATTTGATTGTTAACTTAGATTTGATGGAAGTCTTTAAGATAGATCTAACCCCCAGCGGACTTGGAATCAAAGAATCAGTCTGGCATACATGCAGCGAACTTACCACCATCAAAGCTCGAAACGACAAAGGCGTCTTCAACCTAACACTACCAATAAAAGAATTAAAAAAAGATATGAAAAAATGGGGGTTCCAACCTAAAATGGGAAACTGTGGAGTGATGCTAATGGATTTGGAAATATTAAGAAAAAAGGATTTCACTGGCGAATGCTTCAAGATACACAAAAAAAATAGCCACCAACACGACCAATGGATAATTAACGAATACTATCAAGGCAACTACACAAGACTTAAGCCCGAATTTAACGTGTTTATAGGTCAAGACGACCATCTACTAGGAGAAAACGATGATTTTATTGCGCATTACGTGGGGGGCACAAAACCCTACCTGTATCATACTGGCAAATATCAAGACTTATGGACTAGGCACTATGAAAGAGTAACCGGGCCGAAACTAGCACCATGAAATTAAGTACCGTATGCGCAGTAACCAAAAGCTGCTTAAAGGATTTTCTTTTAATGAAGAAAACCATCGAACAGTATCATTTTGTAGAGTTTTACTTAGCTGTTGATGATTTTTGTTATGATTATCTTCATGAAAACTTTAAAGACGTTAAGTGCTTTAAGCTGATTAAAACAGAGGATGCTAATCATGTGTCTGAGTCGCCCCAACAGCAGGCAGATTTTATTAAAATTATTCAAGCGAAGTTCGATGTTGCAAAAGAAGCATTTAAAGACTCTAATTTTATTTTTTGGTGTGATGTTGATCATATCTTTTTTAACCCAATGGAGCCCCAGATTTTAGAATTAATCGATAAGAAGCTTGTAGACGCAGCAGTTAGTCCGCACCATTCAGATGGATTCGCAGACGAAAAAACAGTTGGCTATTATAACTGTGGTTTTGTTTTAATTTCTAACCCTGCATTTCTAGTAACATGGGAAGATTTATTCCTGCGGCACAAGCAACTGGGGCTTTACTATGAACAAAAACCACTTGAAGTAACAACAGAATTATACACTACCATAACGCTCCCCATTAGCTATAATGTTGGATGGTGGAAATTTCTAGGGCCTAACGCTCAAACAAGGTGGGATTCTATTAACCTGAAAGGCCAAGACTTGGAAATGCTAAACAACCCTTTGATAAATTTTCACTTTCATTATTTTAGGGATAATAATCACGCTTTTGACCAACAAGCATTAAGGGAATCTGTAAAAGATATCTTCAATGAAAGAAAGAAAAAAGGAGACGATTTGATTTTCTATGAAATCCAAAGGCTAGAGGGCAACCATTAATGAAAATATACAAAGCGCAGGTTAAATGGGGTGACAGTTTTCAAGAACTTGCTGATTGTTGGGCAGAAAAAAAATTCTGCGAAGTAGTGCAATCAGCTAACCAATTATCGTGGCTAGAAGACGGTGATCGCGCCGGACTTGTTTTGTTGCATGAGTATGATAGATGTGACCTATGGAGGGAAAAGTCAGATTTTCGAGACCCATCTAACTATCGAAAGGCTTTGTTTGCTAACGAATTAGCACCGGGACATTCTCCATGGATATATTGGCCCAGACATATTCGTGTGGTTACAGAGCTCTTAAAAGAAGGAGTACTCTCTTATGATAAAAGGGATTATCACTCCATATTTATCGGGGCGGCAGAAAACCCTATTCAATACGTAAATAGAACCAAATTTGACTGGGGTCCGTGTGTAGATAAATTTGATTTTTCTGTTAATTTATTTTCTAAAACCCCTCATAAATATTCTAATTTAGAATTTTTAAAATTAATTCGTCGCGCTCGCTTTGGTCTTTCATTGGAAGGTTATGGGCCGAAATGCCAACGAGACATAGAATACATGGCAAACGGAGTGGTGCCAATTTTTACATGGGATAGCTTTAATGATTATCATAATCCCATTCAGGAAGACGTTCATTATTTATATGCACGGCACCCGCGCGAAGTAAAAGAAAAAATAGCTAGCACAAGCAAGGAAAAATGGCAAGAAATGTCAGATAATTGCATCGAATGGTTCAATAAAAACTGCTCCATAGAGGGATCCTTTAAAACAACAATGGAAATAATTGGTAACTAAAAAAAATTTTCCGAAAGAAATCAAAAACATAGTGGACTATATATACAGATGAATAAATACTTTTTAGTAATAGCTAGATATAAAACAAGGAACCCAATTTATCCGGGACATAAAAACGAAAAACAAGAAATTTTTGACAACCATATTAGTCCTATCAACCAAAAGTATTGCGACAAGCACGGGTTTGAATATGTGGTGATTCGTAATGATGAACCGTTGGAGTTAATCCGTAATAACCCTACTTGGTGGAAGTTTTCCGTCGTACAAGATTGGATAAAGGCAGGCAAAGTTAAAGAGGGTGATATTGTTACTCACTTTGATGCGGACATGGTTATTACGAAGGATGATCAGTCCTACCAGACAGATAAAAGTTTTTCTTATGCTATAGATAACGGCAACACTCACTGCATGGGTAACTACAGCGTCACCATTAACGATTGGAGCAAAGATTTGATTAACCGCATCTTAGATGAGAGCTTTTTTCAAAGAATGAAAGACACCCCTCATTGGCAAGAGTTCAGAGAACAAGCTGCGTGGTACACTTTGGCAGGCATTTTACCTCACAGTTGGATTCCTTTTTTTGATATGCCTAATCATGGTTTTCATTCTACTGTGTCCCCTGAGCTCCACTATAGTTTAGAGGACCTAGACAAACACGTTGAAGTGCGAGGCCCCGAATGGAACACAACATTACTAGCTGAAGAAGCAGATGACCCCGTTAGTGAATCTCTCCAAAAATACAATATAATAAAAAGCAAAAAAGAAGATATGATAGTCAGACACTTTGCGGGAGGTCAACCATGGAACAAGGCATATTTTCAGAGCACCAAAAATGAAGAATAAAAACCAAGAAAGGTATAGCAAGACAAAAAAAGGTAAAAACGCCCGCTTGCGCGCGCAAACAAAATATGATGAAACAAACATCGAAAAACGTCGTGCCCAAAAAAGAGAATATATGCGCCGTAAAAGAGCTGAAGACCCTAACTACTGTAAATGGAAATGAAAAACCTTAAAGAAATCGACACCAACCAGAAAGATAGATATAAATCTGACCGCGATACACTCAAAGACCTTATGAGTATGTTTAAGTGCGACCAAAGCCGCGCACAAGAAATTCTTGAAGAAGGACAAAAACAGGGCTATATTACACATGAAGGCGAAACGATTGAATGGATCATACACGAAGATACGGAGATCAAAGAGGAGAGCGTAGCCTACTTAGAGAGTCTTGAAAAAGAAAGTTCATGGTGTGATTTTTTTACCCAAGATTTGATTAAAATTAAAAAACCACACCAAAAAGCCTTCATCGAAACAGGTACGGCGTCGGGTTTTTCTGCCAAAGCAGCAATGCGTGCCGGGTTTTCCAGTGTGGATACCGTTGAGCTTAACAAATATTTTTGCGAGTACGCAGCCAAGGTTTTGTGGGAGGACCCAGACCATCCAGACTGGAAAGATAAGGTTACCATTCGTCAGGGTTCTTCTGTGGACGTTTTGCCTGTTATTTTTCAGGAAAATACAGAGCCGTTTGTTTTATGGTTGGACGCTCACTGGTCGGGGGGTCCGCATATTGGAGAGAATATGGGGAGCTATCTTCCAAAGGAGCTTGCTGCTGTAGCTAAGTGCAATGTAGACTTTACAGATTGTTCTATATTAATAGATGATATGAATCATTTTATTAATGATAAGGGATTTCTTGACTTGATAACAATATTATTAAATATAATTAAGCCGAACGGTAAAGTTGGGTTGTATGATTCTCCATCTGGTCATACGTTTATGATATCTCAATGAAGAAACTTAAAGTTAACTTTGTAGACTTTTGGCCATACCTTTACAAGACTGATAATTATTTCTACAACCTTCTTTCCCTTAAGTATGACGTAGAGATTGACGAAGAGAACCCTGATGTTTTATTCTTTAGCGTTGACTACGAAAACACACAAGAGAGATATAAATACAAAGACTGTTTAAAAGTTTTTTATACAGGCGAAAACCTTTCCCCAAATTTTCAAGAATGCGATATTGCTTTTTCCTTTCAAAGATCTAACGATCCTAAAAATTACCGCCTTCCCCTCTGGGCCCTTCATCTTAATTGGTTTGACAGGCCTTATATAGAACAACGGGACCAAGCCTACCTTCATTCCCTTCAAGCTTTCTTAAAAAATAAGAACCAGACCCATCAACCTACACCATTACGTAACCTCCGGCACTCTTGGCATCGACGGAGCTTTTGTTCTTTTGTGGCAGTCCAACCCAAAGGAGAAAGAGTTTCCTTTGTTCCACAATTAAGCAACTCCTATAAAAAAGTATCCTGCGGAGGCTCTCTCTTTAATAATATCCATGACTGTCATTGGCCATGTACAGAAACACGATTTGGCCTTGAGACAATTCAAGGGCGCGGGGACCAAGTACATAAGATAGATTTCTTAGATAATTTTAAATTTAATGTTGCTTTCGAAAATTGCTCTTCAGAAGGATATGTTACTGAAAAAATTATTCATGCGATGTTTGCAAATTCTATTCCTATTTATTGGGGCGATCCCACCATCCATCTTGACTTTAACAAAAACAGTTTTCTTTCTCTTCATGACTTTGAAAGTCACGAAGAATTAATTGAAAAAATCAAAGAAATAGATCAAGATGATCAGAAATATCAAGACATGTTAGCTGAACCTTGGTTTACCAACAATGAAATCCCCGATTTTGTGCAACCTGAAAATGTATTAAACTGGCTTGAGAAGCATCTCCCATGAAACATTGTCATTTTTCTATCCTTTACAACGAACTACCTTTTTTAAAGCAGAAGCTCGCCTTTTTGTACGAATATTTCCAGCAGATTATCTTTTATGATCTTAATGTAGCATGCGACAAACCGCATTTTTCTACTGACGGTTCTCACGAATATATTTTAGACTATCCAGACCCCCAAAACAAAATCACCATTATAGAGGAGACCGACTTAAGTCGAGTCACCAAGTATTACGGTGGAAGCGGCATCGCAAAAAGAAAAATGTTTACGCTCGCCTCTCAATATGTGAGGGATGATATAGATATTTTTTGGTGCAGTGATATGGATGAGTTTTTTTGTCCCTCTCTCATAAAAGAGGCAGAATCAACTTTATATCGCTACCCCGAGGTTAATTCGGTTAGCTTAGATCATTATTATTTTTGGAAGGATTTTGATTTGATTTTATGCGACCCCGCTTTTGATACTTGGCCCGGGTGTCCCCCTCGGATCGCACGCCACAAACAGGGTAACATGTACGGCCATTGTTCTCTTCATGAACAATATCCTAAAACTAAAATCCTAGACGACCACAAGCTTTACCATTTTGCATGGCTAGGAGAAGAACGATGCATGTATAAATTTGACTATTGGAAACGGGACGCACTAACAACAAGGGCTCCCCATATAGCCGCTGCCTATTGCAAATACGTGGAAGAAGTATGGAATACTTTTGATAAAAAAGATATTAATCCTCCTGATAAAATGTGGGGATACCCGAATATGCACCCTAACCCCATCATTAAAAAAGGTGTTAAATTTTTTCAAGGTACCTTACCCACTTATGTGAACTATGATCAACTTGGAAAAGACTTGGGGATAAAACAACCATGATCAATAATCTTATTTTTTTTAATTCAGCAGGCAAAGGGGATATTCATTTCTCTAGAGGTTTTTGTGATTACGCTCAAAAAATTTTAAACCCTAAAACCTGTATATATTACCACCACTGGGAGGCCCAATCTTTTAAAGATATCTGCGCATTTGATGAAAAAGGAACTAAAAAACTAAAAGAACAGCCTGATAGCAGGAAACAAGAAGAAATATTAAGAGCCGCCTATGAAAGAGCAGGGGAACACAATTTCGTGATTAACACATGGGTTGGAGTTCCGGATTATAGGGCAGTTCTAGCAAGAGACGGTATTACTTTTGAGACTCATTTGGAAATTTATAGGAGATTTTTTTCTGAGACTTTTAGTTTTAATATTCCCACTGATCCTAATATTTTTCTTCCCCGCATAAATTACCCTTGTTTTGAGATCGAAAAGATCCAAAAAGTAAGCAACGACTTGAAAAAGAAAAACATTTTGATTGATAACTGCAGCCCCAAGTCAGGGCAGTCCCACCATTTTGACTTTGGTCCTGTTATTAACAAGCTGGCCACTACTTATCCCGAAATTAATTTTTTTGTTTTGAACACAGTCGCTGACATTAAAAGAGAAAGTAATATATTTTTTGTAGGGGAGATCTTTGACGGGACTACTAACTTAAATGAATTTTCGTACCTTAGTTTATTTTGCGACATTATTATAGGAAGAACTTCAGGCCCATGGATGCACACCATAGTAGCCGAAAACATACAAGATGAGAAGAAAACTTTTATTTGTTTTTGTAAAACGGAAATTGAGAGTTCTTATATTAATAAATCTTATCTCAAAGCTAACTTTCTTTGGAAGAACACCGTTGACCTCGAGGAGATTTATCAAACCATTGACAGTGAAATCAAAAAGCAGCAGCAACCTTTATGTAACTTTGCTTTTTTAAAATGAAATACACCCATTGTTACGTCATTCATTATACTAAGCTCATATCTCGAAAAAATTTTTTAGATGTGCAATTGTCCACCGCGGGGCTACAAGGGCACTACATTACGGAGTTCGACCAAGAAGATCTAACCCCTCAAATTGTTGATCAGTTTTATGAGAAAAACCCTAAAATACATGATTCTAAAATAGAGAAACTATGGGACCCTAGCATCCATACTTATAGAGAGCTAAAAGTACCAGAGATCTCGTGCACCATTAAACACTTTGAAGCGTTGCGTCTTATAGCTGAGAGTCAGGAGGATTATGGTTTGATTTTAGAGGACGATGTAGTCTTTAGGGAAGGGTTTATTGAGGAATTTGACCGCTGTTTATCCCTAACCCCCAATGATTGGGATGCTATTTTTATTGGCGCCGGGTGTGGAGAGTTTTTTCAAAGACATAAACTCAGCGAATCTGAGAAGGTCAACGAACATTGCTTTTTAGTGGACCACCCGGCCACCAATTGTGCGGAAGCCTACTTAGTTAAAAAAGAGATGGCTGACAGAATCTACAAATCCGCTCAACCTTTTCACCTTATTAGCGACTGGGAGCTTGCTTATCAGCTTTTTAAGTTTAATGCTCAAGTTTATTGGTGGGCCCCTTCTTTAATAGAACAAGGTTCCAAAAACGGTAAATACGAATCTACTTTAGATTTAGGGCAAAGAAGATAGTATAAGGACATGAACATTCTGCTAACAGGCGCAAACGGCTTTCTAGGAACCCACTTAGTGGATAAAATAGCCGACAAAATAGGCGCCGCCAACGAACTCGTACGACAGCACTTCGAAATTAATGGTTACGATGACACAAAAATATACAAGCTTTTTACGCCGCGGAGCTATCAGCTAAACTGCCTTGAGTACAGGGACCTCTATCACTATTGTCATTCCAACAACATAGACATCATTATTCACCTTGCGGCAGAGTGCGGAGGAATAGGCATTAACCAACGTAAACCTGCAGATTTCTTTTTGCATAATGCCCAAATGAGTTTGAATGTATTGAGGGTAGCACACGAGTTATCAGTCAAGAAGCTTGTCACCATTGGAACCGTATGTTCTTACCCTAAAAATACCCCTGTTCCATTTAAAGAGGAAGATCTTTGGAACGGTTATCCAGAAGAAACAAATGCTCCCTATGGTCTGGCGAAGAAAAACTTACTGATCGGGTGTCAGGCGTTTGCTAACCAATATAGTTCTAATTTTATTCATTTGATTCCTGTTAATATGTATGGGGAACATGACCATTTTAGCTTAGAAGACTCTCATGTTATTCCAGCGATGCTTCGAAAGTTTCACGAAGCTAAAGAAGCCGAAGATCCTTCTGTTACGTTATGGGGGGATGGCTCTGCCTCTAGAGAGTTTTTGTACGCTGGCGATTGTGCAGAAGCTATATGGAAAGCAGTTGAGACCTACAACCAACCGGACCCAATTAACATTGGAGCAAGCAAAGAAACTACCATCAAAGAGCTGGCTGCAATAATTCAAAAATTAACTAAATTTAATGGCAAGATAATTTGGGACAGTAGCAAACCAAACGGGCAGCCCCGCCGTTGCCTAGATACAACAAAAGCAAAAGAAGCGTTCGACTTCGAAGCTAAAACAACCCTTGAAGAAGGGATACGAAAGACATATGATTGGTATCTAGAAAATATAGAGACGATTCATGAAGACGAATAAAAACGTCATAGTTTTAACGGGTGTCACAGGCCAAGATGGTAGCCACATGGTGGACTTTCTTTTAAAAGAAACGGATTATCATATTGTGGGGTGTTTTAGGCGCCTATCCGTTCCTAACGACGAAAATATTATCCACCATATAGATAACCCGCGTTTTGAAAAAGTTTATTTTGATTTAACTGACCCTACCTCAGTTCGCCATGTAGTTAAAAAGTACCAGCCTGAATATTTTATTAATTTTGCCGCTCAAAGCTTTGTAGGGGCGAGCTGGGATATCCCTGTAGCTACATGGAACTGCACCGCGACAGGTGTTCTTCATATCTTAGAGGCTATTCGGACCGAATCGCCTCACACTAAATTCTATAATGCAGGCAGTTCAGAGGAGTTTGGAGACGTCGAGTATAGCCCGCAAGACGAGAAACATCCGTTGCGTCCTCGCTCCCCTTATGGGGCAGCTAAAGCTGCGGCAAGACATCTCGTGAAAGTTTACCGTGATAGTTACAATTTGTTTGCCGTGCAAGGTTGGCTTTTTAATCACGAGGGCACGCGGAGAGGAGAAGAGTTTGTTACTCGTAAAATTACTAAGTCGGTAGCTTTAATAAAGAAAGCTTTAGATGAAAACCGAACCCCTCCACCTATGCACCTTGGTAACCTCGAATCAAAAAGAGACTGGGGAGATTCACAAGATTTTGTTAAAGCTGTATGGCTTATGATGCAACAAGAAAAACCTATAGACTATGTGGTTGCTTCTGGTGAAACACATTCTATTAGAGAATTTGTTGAAGGGGCTCTAATGTCCGCCAACATTCCTTTTGATGCCGTAGAGAATACTAATTTTTTTACCGGAGATCAACCCGCTCTAGCCTATACCTTAAAAGATAAGCCAGAGATGCCATTGGTTTATGTTAACCCTAAATATTTTCGACCTGCTGAGGTTCAATTGCTTTTAGGGGACCCGGCCCGCATTGAAAAAGAATTAGGATGGACACGCGACGTATCTTTCAAAAAACTAGTTGACAACATGACCCAGCATGATATACTTACTCTTGGTTAAAAACTTTAAGTGTAAACTATAGACTCTGACCCTAATGACGGTAAAAAAAGACACCACCTCTATCATCACGGATGACTTCGTAGCAAAATATAAAAACAAACAACCTAAATGGGGCTTTAACGGCCTTGGATATATTGTTTACAAACGCACTTATTCTCGACTTAAAGACGACGGCCTATTAGAAGAGTGGCCCGAAACTATTGCTAGATGTATTAACGGCGCTCAAAAAATTGGAGCAAAGTATACACCAAAAGAAGCTGAAAGATTATTCGATTTAGTCTTTAACCTTAAATGTAATTTTGCCGGACGCGGCCTTTGGCAACTAGGAACCTCGACTGTAGATCGCTTTGGAGGCAACAGCTTGTTAAATTGCTGGTTTACCGCCATTAAAAAACCTGAAGATTTTTGTTTTATTTTTGAAAACTTAATGCTAGGTGGCGGTGTAGGCTATTCTATTCGTCGCGAAGATATTCACGAGTTACCTCGCGTTAAGCGTGGCGTGAAAATTGAAGTAAAAAATACTAATGATGCGGACTTTATTGTACCTGACAGTCGCGAAGGGTGGGTTCGCTTATTGCAAAAAGTTTTAGATGCTTTTTTTGTCACTGGGCAGTCCTTTAATTATTCTACTGTTCTTGTGCGTAGCGCT
>Ga0080013_1004038_pt1 | contig 14764 bp, 29 predicted proteins | sample ETNvirenome_6_85_FD_69236 | JGI IMG/M metagenome (GOLD analysis project Ga0080013, IMG submission 69236) | Marine viral communities from the Pacific Ocean - ETNP_6_85 (SPADES assembly) (version 2) | ecosystem: Environmental > Aquatic > Marine > Oceanic | place: Pacific Ocean | collected 2013-06-19
TCCTTTAAATGAAGTTCGGGAGGATGCAAAGAACTACATCCTTCATGGAGTAGCAGCGCATCTAGATCAACTTGATTTAAGTTCCGAAAAAATGCCGGAACCGCTGGCAGCAGCGACACGGCTACTCTGGAAGTAGCCGCCTAGTGCATTGACCCTTGCCCCCGTTGCCTTAAATCAGGCGCGGGGGTTAAGGGGTGCAAGAGTTTAATTTCACCACCACGGAGTTTAAGATTATGACACGCAAGTTTATCGGCTTTGATCCGTCAGGGATTCGCAGGGTTTTCGCCGCCACATATGAAGAGGCGATGGAGGAAGCAGAATCTTATGTCCTCCGACGCCCCGACACAGGCCCACTGCACCAGTGGATTGTGAAACGTGAAAAGGAGTTAAGATTATGACCCTCGCTTTAAGAATACCAAAGATTTTTTACGACGACTGCGTAGCTTGTGGCACTCCCGTGCCGGAAATTATGAAAACCACGCAAAGGCATTACTGGCTCAATACCGAACACAGCGAGCGGGAATGTTGGGATGATATTAAGGACCGCGCCGAATACTATGTGAGTTTAGCTAAGTGGCGCACTCATAGTGATCCCCATACTGTCCGAAGATTAGGGCGCGCCGCAAAAGCTTTTTTAAACGCGCTTGATACGGCCAAAGGTAATTCCGCCTTAGTTAAAAACATACCAAACAGGAGTTTAAGATCATGACCTTGAAATTAACGCCACTAGGCGCGAACAAAAATGAAATTGAATTGCCGGATGGAACAGTTGTCTTTTTCTCATACAAAACGCCCGTTGCGGCCCGTATGGGGGACGGCTCCGGCTTTGTTAAGACTTCGCAAAAATGGAGCGTTACAACCTCAAAACATATCAATCAGTGGCTGATGCTGTATGGCGCGACGGCGCGAGAAATGCCGCAAAAGTTCTTAAACGAACTTTCCTAGCCCCTTACAACCCTGCTCATCTTTCGGGGCGGGCAGGATGGAACGGGTTAAAGGTTCCTAATCACTTAAAGGAGAAAACTATGAATGAAGGTATGGAAAATTTACAGGAGATTGAAAATCTTAAGGAACGGAATGTTGAATTGATGAAAGTCAATGCCGAACTCCGGGTTGAATTACTCCGTATACAAAACCTACTTGAAGACGAATACCTTCAATACGGTTTATTACCGCCAAGGAAAATCTGAAAAAGCAACCTTTATTGCAAAAGGAGTTTAAGAAATGCAAACATGGATTGACAAAATTATTGTGCTTATAGGTATGGTTTTACTCACAATCCTTGGCCTATACGCGATCTTCCGCTTTACCATTCCTTCAGTATGTTAGTGAAGTAATCAAATCAAAAGGAGAAGACTAATGCTAAATAATACTATAGTATTATTTGCTCTAATTGTGGCTATTACTTTAACGATGGGCTATGTCTTGGTAAACACACCATGTATGGTGTAATATGTGGTAATTATGTCACACCCCTTTGTGGTAAAAATGCCACAGGGGTGTGGCATAATGTCGCACCTCTGTTATTTTTTAAAAAGGGGTTGACAACTGATCTGCTAGTGTGTATACTTAGCGTAAGATTAACTAAGGGAAAAACCAAATGCGTCAAAAAGACAAAACCTCGATCAACCAAAAGGCCCGTGATGCGTTGGGCAATTCATTCTGTATTTGCTACGTGGGCGAACGCTTAATGAGTGATGGTAGCACCACTTGGGATTCCGAAAAAAGTGTTGATACTTACGATAACTCATACCGTCTTCGGGATTTTAAACTCCCGTCTTCAGAGTGGACAGGCACACTTGATATCTGGGTCTATTCATATGAATCGATCAGAGATTTGAGCGAAGGGTGTGAAGAGCTTGAATTTAATCTCGCCGCCAAATTCAAAGACGGGCGTCTTGTGTCTGTTAACTATTAAGGAGTAAGGAATAATGACTGAACCTATTGAATTTTATAAAGAATTGGAAAGTATGACCGTGCTGGTCGAAGCTATAGTCTATCCACAGGAGCTAGGGACGTTTAATACTTGCCCACCGGATTCTTACCCAGATGAACCGGCTCAAGTAGATTTAGAACGAGTCTGGGTAGTCCACAAAAAAACTGACGGAACAGAAATCTTGTCGGAGCTGGATCAGAATGTAATTAGGGATGAATACCTTCTAGACCTGGAAGATGCTGCAGTGCAGTATTTTCTAGCGGAGCGGTGGTAATTATGTTACACGATGTAGAATTTCGTGCGAGAATCGGGAGTAATTTAGTCTGGGTAGAGGCTGAAGTGGATATCCGCCACGAGGACTATACAACTATTCTAGCTGTTACTTTGATGGACCGTGACGACGAGAGGATGCTTGCGCCGCTGGATATTGAAGATTTATTCGTTATCAATACGAGGACTGGCGCAGTTGTTCCAGCCCTACAAGAAATAAAATTTTTAGCGGAGGAAAAAGCCTATGAAACTATTTAAAAAAGTTACTGCGTTTCTAATTATAGGAATGTTAATAACCAGCTGTAGTTACTTATCTTTTCCTATTATAAAGGCATCGCCTTCGCCGCCTAATCGTTCAGTTATAACATGCGTAGGCGATAAGGAAGCTGAAACGACGGCCTGGATGAAGGAACATAACCCTGGGTTGGTAGTCTTGGGTGCGTTTTGGGGCAAGGATTATGGTGACCTTGCTTGGCGTATCTCTATGATCACCGGCAATGAGGTCATGCCATCCGGCGACCGTGCCCTCATTTATTGGGTAGAAAAACGGGAAACGGTGTGGGTGGTGGTGTTCAATAAGCATGGGTGTCGGGTAGACCAAGGCCCGATCCCGTTTGAACACCTTGATTTTTTAATTGGTCTTGATACAACGGAGGTTTAAAATATGAGGTGTTATATCTGCGACACGCTTTTAAGTGAAATACTGCTTGACAACCGCGACGGCACGGTCATGCCCTGTCGCGAGTGCCGCCAATTCGATTTTAGCGTGGATAATAATAACGAGGAATTTTTGCTGGCTTTTAGCGATAGCCTATGGTATACTGAAGGTGATGATGATGATGAAATCCTTATAAATTTTAAGCGGTAAACAATTGTGCATGATTCTGTGGAGGTTCAAGGTCGATTACCCTGTTCGGATTGCTCGTCGTCTGACGGCATGTCCAGGTATGATGACGGCCACACATACTGTTTTTCGTGCAAATCTGTTCGGCACAGTAACAACGTTGCATTTCATAATAGAAGAGAAGATGATAATTATATATATAATATAAATAATATAACTAATTCAACTAAGGAGACAGACTTGACCAACCTAACACCTATCGGGAATCCTAATCCAATTATAGACCGAAAGATACGTATAACGGCTACGACTCAGTATAACGTATCTTTGTTGGGGCCGGACATTGATTCAGTAAACAAGCACGTTTACCCATACTTCGACAGGGAAGGGACTCACGTAGCTAACAAAATCCGTGCCGTTAAAGAGAAAGGTTTTTTTTGGGAAGGTAACCCTTCAAAAGCGGGGCTGTTCGGCCAGCATTTATACCCGCCGGGTGGAAAATATATTACTATCACCGAGGGAGAACTTGACTGCCTCGCGGCCTATCAGATGATGGGTAGTCAATGGCCCTGCGTTTCGGTGAAGGACGGCGCGGCTGCGGCCCTCAAATGCTGTAAACAGGCATACGAATATCTGGACAGCTTCGATAGTATTATTATCAGTTTCGATAGTGATGACCAAGGCCGTGCGGCTGCGCTTGAGGTAGCCAACCTCTTCGGGCCAAAGGCGAAGATCATGTCTCACTCCACTGCCTTCAAGGATGCGTGTGAATATCTTGTGGCCGGGTCGGGGGAAAAATTTGTAAAAGATTGGTGGTCGGCTACACCCTATATCCCTGACGATTTGGTTAACGCATACGATCTGAAGGATTCTATACTTGAACGCAAGAAGGCAGTTTGTGTGCCAAGCCCGTGGCAGGGTTATGATGACCTGACTTATGGGTTCAGGTTGGGTGAGATGGTAACCCTGGCCGGTGGGGCCGGTATGGGAAAGACATCCATGATGAGAGAGTTGGAATATCACTTTCTAATGACCACCGAATACAAACTTGGTGGTTTATTCCTGGAAGAAACAGCGGAGACATCAGCGGAAGGGATGATCTCCTTGAACGCCAATATCCCGTTTCATATCCCCGGAAGATTTAACTCAGAGACTGAGGCGGCGTGGCATGAAGGCCATGAGGCTTGCTTCGCTGACAAGCGCGTGACTTACTTCACTGTATTCGGTGGGCAATTTGAACGGGTGTTGTCCCGCATCAGGTTTCTAGCTAAAGGGTTGGACTGTAAGGTAATTTTCCTTGACCACATAGGGATGATGGTCAGCGGGGATAACAAGATGGATGAACGAAAGCAACTTGATTTTATTACTGACCAACTGAAGAAGATCACCGTCGAGCTTGATGTCCTGTTGATCGTCGTCGCTCATACCCGCCGTCAAACGGGGAAGCCACACGAAGAAGGTAGACAGGTTAGCTTGGCTGATATCCGTGGCACAGCAGGGATCGGCCAGCTTTCCAACTTGGTGATAGGGTGTGAGAGGGATGGTCAACACGAGGATATCGTTGAACGTAACACCACCACCGTGAGGGTGTTGAAGAACAGATTTTGTGGGTTAACTGGACCGGCGTGTCGGCTATTCTACAACGAGGACACAGGTCGGTTAACTGAAGTCCAACCAGAAGAACCACTATAGAGGGAACGACTATGGATAAGTATTTAATATACATCGTGAAACAAGGTTGGTTCTTTTGGGATGAGACATGGGCAAACCGGATCGGTCCATTCCAAACAGAGGAAGAGGCTACCAAAAAATGCAGAAGCTATCTGGGGTGGCTTGATGCTCAATACGATATTGAGGATTATATAGAAGAGAAAGGCGGTTATCGTGGTAAAGTAAATCCTAAACAAGTAATCCCGCCGGACTTCAAGATAGGGGGAACAGATTGATGAAAGCATTACTCATAGTTTACTTCTGTTTGGTTGGGGATATCTGTAATAAGTATACAACTAGTTCGTGGTCATTCTATGTAGAGTCGTGCGATAAAGAATACATTATAGATTTAGTTGAGAATCGTTTGGAAACACAATCAACTATTAAGACTGAGGTAGTGGATTATGTCTGCATTAGGATTGATGAAAACAAAACTGTTCATTGATATTGAAACTGATGGTCTTGATCCGACACGGGTGTGGTGCATTGTTGTTGACGATGGCGACACCGTAACTAAATTCACCCCGGACAAGGTAGACCAGTTTCCAAGGTGGCTTGAAAACCAAGACGATTATTTTATTGTTGGTCACAATATATTGGAGTTTGATGTGCCGGTTCTGAACAGGTTGTTGGGCATGACAATAAAAACAGAAGAGTGCTACGATACTCTGGTGTTATCACGGTTGGGTGATCCTGTTCGTAGTGGTGGTCACAGTCTTGAGGCGTGGGGTAATACCCTTGGCTACCCAAAGATAAAGCATGAGGATTGGTCTGAGTTCTCGCCGGATATGATGGATCGCTGTGCCAGGGATGTGGAGATAACGAAGCAGGTCTACGAGAACCTGAAGGTGGAGTTGCAGTCCTTTACGGCTGAGTCGGTCAGGTTGGAGCACGATGTTACTGCTATCTTTAACCGTATGCGTTGGGATGGTTTTACTCTTGATGTAGAACGAGCGCATAAGTTGCTGTGTTTGGTAAAGGCTGAAGCCGGAGTTATCGAAACTGAAGTGCTATCTTATTTCCAACCTGTTACAAAGCCGATGGCTACCCGCCGCCCAAGACATAACAAGGACGGGTCTGTATCCAAGGTGGGATTGGGTATGTTTACTACAAAAGACATGGCAAAATGTAAGATGACCTTGGATGACGTAATTGGTGAGCTTAGTCCTGTTGTCATGGAATCATTCAACCTTGGTTCTCCCAAACAGGTGAATGAACGGTTGAATAAGTTGGGGTGGAAACCGACTGAGCGCACCCAATCAGGGGAGTGGTTCACGATCAGTGAAACTAACTTGAATACCATACCGGACACCGCACCCCAGTGTGTTCGTAACCTATCACGGATGCTTATGTTGCGCTCCCGTGTCAAACTTATTAAAGGATGGTTGGATGCCTCATACCACAAAGACAACAAAGTTCACGGGAGCATTATCTCCACTGGTGCGATCACTCACAGATGCGCCCACCGCAATCCTAATATGGCTAACATACCTGCTGTCTCTTCTCCTTATGGTCGTGAGTGCCGGAGTTGTTTTCGTCCTTCTGCCAGTGATCGTGTTATTGTGGGGGCTGATGCTTCGAGTATTCAATTAAGGATGTTGGCTCACTACATGGGTGACAAAGATTATATCAACGCCATCCTGACTGGTGACATTCATACCTACAACCAGGAAGCAGCAGGGATTGCGACACGCGATCAAGCCAAGACGTTTATCTATGCGTGGTTGCTTGGTGCGGGTGACGCCAAGATAGGACAGATCGTAGGTGGAAACGCCAAGCGAGGTCGGGAACTGAAGGCCAAGTTTATCAAGAACATCCCTGCTCTAGCTGAATTAAAACTACGGGCGAAGGTAGCAGCAGACAGGGGTTACCTTGTTGGTCTTGATGGACGCCGCTTATCTATTAAAAGCGAACACTACGCATTGTCATCGTATCTCCAAGGTGGCGAGGCTGTAGTTATGAAGTGGGCTATGCGTCACGTTTACGAAGAGATCAGGGATTATCAATACGATGCCAGGTTTGTTGCGTTTGTTCACGATGAGTGGCAGACAGACACTCACAAAGATTACGCTGACGCTGTGGGTTCTGGTATGGTAAGGGCTATCGTCACGGCTGGTAAACATTTTAACCTGCGGTGCCCACTCAACGGTGAGTACAAGATTGGTAATACTTGGGCAGAGACACATTGATGGTTGATGTCGATTTTACCAAGGAAATTGTTTTTGCGTGTGATTGCAGCCCCTGTGAAATGTGCGGTGAGCCTGTTTGTCCACATTGTAGGATTCATTATGCGGAGTGCCCCTGCCCAGGGCCACACAGTGAGACTGAAAAGTGATGCAGACCTTTGACTGACAATGGGTAAGCGTTTAATTTTTTATGAAAGGAGCAAGTAACAATGGGTAAGATGAAAGAGTTCTGGATGGAGAAATGTGACGAGGTGATTGATGAATATTACAGAGGTGTTATCACTTATAAGGAAGCTCGTTCCAAATTAAAAACGCTCAACGCCTCTCCCGATACCTTTGAAGCGTTGGAATACATCCACGAAGAGATCCACGAAGAGGACAGAGCTACTTTAGTCTTGTAATTACCAGAACCCTGTGGTATACTGGAGGTATAAGGTAGAAGATTAAATACAATATGAGAGGAGATAAAAATGAAGATTGAAGGTACAGCCTATTGGTCATTCCTAAACAAGAAAAATGAAATGGCCGGTAAATACACTTTGGATGTCGGGCAGTTGAACAAAGATACCATCAAGGAACTTGAGAAAGCTGGTCTGAATGTCCGTACGAAAGAGGTCAAGGAAGGACAGCCTGATCGTGGGCACTTCATTACTTTGAAAGGAAAGTTTCCGCCACGGCTTGTGGATTCTGCCATGAACCCGATGAACAGAGATGTTATTATCGGTAACGGTAGTCAAGTCCGGGTCAGCGGTGAACCCTATTCCGGGACTAACAAGTTTGGTGACTACACTGTTTTTTCTTGGAAGACTGTTCAAATTATTGATCTTGTGGAGTACGCCGGAAACAGCGATGATGAGATAAATGCTGTCGAGGGTGGATATGTTGCTGGGACTATGTCTCGCGCCAGTGAGGTGGATAGTGAGGTGGATCAAGAGCTAAGCAATAGAGGCTTTGGGGATTCACCTATCCCATAAGAAAAGGGGAGGACGCGCAGATTGGGGTCTGTGTTCCTAGTGTAGCGCAGCTAGGCAGATATGTAAGGTAGACACAGATGGGTACCAAGCGAGGGCATAAGCAGTATTCTGTAGCATATACTACACAATACATAAAAACGCTTTGGGGCTATGGTACCACCTTTTTGGAGAGAGATATAAAAATGCACAAAGCAGGAGAGTATCGTTCACTATCCAGGAAAGAAGTCGTCAGTATGAGGTTAGTGGCGGTGGCGTTCCTGTTTTTTATTTTAGCTATGGTGTCTATATGATGATGTTTCAGGATCGGTTACAATCGTTAGTGTTCAAAGGGTGGGTCAACATCTACCCTACCTTTCGTACAGGTGTAATACACAAATCCAAAAAACTGGCTGATGATCGGGCACTTCCTGATCGTATAGCGTGTTTAAACATCACCAAATCCTACAAAAAGGGAGAAGGTCTTGACAAAGAAACAGATTGATACATTGGTTGGAGATATCTACACAGTTCTTGAGTGTGGTGTAGAAGTTCCTGATGACCTGCTTAAAGAGTTTACTGGGCATCTAGGTGATCTGGTATACAAGGCTCTCAAAAGGGAACCACCGCACAAAGGACTGCGGTTATCCGGGGTAGGCAAGCCGGTCTGTCAACAGTGGTATGATAAACGTGTCGAATACGAAGAGGAATTGAGTGGGCCGACACGCTTCAAGTTCCTGTATGGTGATATCATAGAGCAGGTAGTGGTGCTGCTGTCCAAGTTGGCAGGGCACAAGGTCACTAACGAGCAGCTTAAAGTAACCGTGAGTGGTGTCAACGGACACCTTGATTGTATCATTGACGATGCCGTAGTGGATGTTAAGTCCACCTCTGTCTATGGTTTTAGAAAATTTCAGGACGGCAGTATCATCAGGGATGATCCGTTTGGTTACATACCACAGATCAGTTCTTACAACAAGGCTGTCACGAATAACGAGAAGCCGTGTCATTTCCTGGCAGTGAACAAGGTCACGGGTGAATTACATCTGACTACGTTGGAAGATATAGACCAAGTGGACGCTGAGCAATACATCAGTAAAGTTAAAAAGATAATAGCTGCGCCGAAGTTATCCAAGAGTTTGTGTGTTGAAGCTGTCCCTGACGGAAAGTCAGGTAATTTGAAACTCGACACGGTTTGTTTTTATTGCCGACACAAGTTTGATTGTTGGCAGAACGCAAACGATGGGAGTGGGTTGCGTATCTTTAACTATTCGACAGGCCCACGGTATTTAACAGATATCAAACGGGAGCCTAATGTTGAGGAAATACCGCAGCAAATTTGAACAGCGTGTATGTGAAGCTCTGCCTTGTAAGTTCAAGTATGAACCGTGGCCTATTCACTTTACGTACCCTGCCAGAGCAGCACGGTATCTGCCTGATGTGTTGTTACCTAACGGGATCATAGTGGAGATTAAAGGTAGGTTCATCACCGCTGATCGTAAGAAACATAAAGCTATTAAGCAGTGTTGTGGTGGCAAATACGATATACGTTTTTTGTTTCAGTGCGACAACACTATCTACAAAGGAAGTAAAACAAGATACTCAGATTGGGCTAAGAAACATGGGTTTAAGTATCACGTAGGTAAAACAATACCGGAAGAGTGGATCAATGAGTAGAGTACACCTAGTTATACCAGACAGTCACGTTAACCCAAGTCACAAGAACTCCAGGTTTGATGCGTTGGGTAAATTGATTCTTGATCTTCGGCCTGATGTAGTGGTGGACATAGGAGACAGTGCCGATATGGATTCCTTGTGCAGCTACGACAAAGGTAAGGAAGGGTACGATGCCCGTCGTTATCTTGATGATGTGAACGCATACAAGGATGCGATGGATCGGTTGTGGCACCCTATTAAACGAGCAAAGAAGAAACTACCTGTCCGTATAAAGTGCAGGGGTAATCACGAAGAAAGAATCAACACAGCGAAGACCTACGCAGGACCGTTCTCCGGTACCTTTGGACTTGACGATCTTGAGGAGACACGGTATAATGATATTGTCAGTGAGCTTGGGGATGCAGTAGAGGTTGATGGTGTTTACTATAACCACTATTGTCCTACCCCTATATTGAACAAACCTCTTGGTGGTGTCAACCCTGCCCGTGCTATTCTCAAACAGGAACACCGCAGTACCACCGTAGGTCACAGTCACTTACGGAGCTTTGCTGAAGAGCGCGGTATCTTGGGGATGGTGGTAGGGTGTTACATGGATTACCACGCTGGGTACGCCAAGCAAGCCAACAACAACTGGTGGCGTGGGGTGGTTATTAAACGTGGCGTAGAAGGGGGTTACTACGACCATGAGTGGGTAAGTCTTGACAGAGTTGTGAAGGAGTACAAACCGTAATTAGGTTGTAACACTGTATGCTTACTTTGGATGAATTATTGGAAAAAATAGCAGATACATACGATCCTGATTTAATTGTGGATGTACTTGAAATCACAAGCGAAGAGCTTCTTGCTTGTTTTGATTATAAAGTAGAACAGAACCGATTCAAGTTTAAGGATTTAGAGAACTATGAATAACCCTCACTACAACAACGAAACTTTCTACGGCCCTACTACTGAGGTAGCTGATAGACTACACGCTGAGAAGTACCGTAGTGCTGGTGAAACTTTCTACGATACAATGAGCCGTATCAGTGGGGCTTTGTGTGATGAGGAAGATCACCGCCGTGCCTTCAAAGGAGCGTTGCTTCACCAGAGGTTTCTGCCGGGTGGTCGTATCCAATCCAGTGCCGGTTCGCCACGCAACACTACTGCGTTTAACTGTTTTGTCAGCGGTACTATCGAAGACAACATGGACTCTATTATGAAAGGAGCGAGTAATGCTGCACAAACTATGCGAATGGGGGGCGGTATTGGGTACGACTTTTCTCAACTTCGTCCTCGTGGTGACCGTATCGTATCTCTTGACAGTAGTAGTAGCGGCCCTGTTAGCTTCATGGGTATCTATGACGCCGTCTGTGCCACAATATCATCTAGTGGTCACAGAAGGGGTGCTCAAATGGGTGTGCTTAGGGTGGATCATCCTGATATACAGGAGTTTGTACACGCCAAGCAGAACGACAACGCACTGACGTATTTTAACATCAGTGTGGGTGTGACTGATACGTTCATGGTTGCTGTTCGTGATGACCTGCCGTTTGACCTTGTGTTTGAGGACAAGGTATACAGTACTATCAATGCCCGTAACCTGTGGGATGATATCATGCGTTCAACGTGGGATTGGGCAGAACCGGGGGTGTTGTTCCTCGACCAGATCAACCGGATGAATAACCTTGGTTACATGGAAGAGATTACTACTACCAACCCTTGTGGCGAACAGCCCCTGCCGCCTGGGGGAGCGTGTTTGTTGGGTAGTTTTAATCTCACTAAATATATCCTGACAGAAGACGAGGAATCCCTGTTCGATATCTGCCAACTAACTGAAGACATACCTGTGGTGGTACGTGCTATGGATAACGTCATTGACAGGACTACCTACCCTCTTGAGGAACAGGAGTGTGAGGCCAAATCAAAGCGGCGTATGGGTTTGGGAGTCACAGGATTGGCTAACGCAATGGAAGCGTTGGGGCACAGTTACGGCAGCGCAGGTGGTCTTGAGTTTATCAAGACTGTTATGTCTACCTTGCGCGACCACGCCTACGAAGCAAGTGCCGAATTGGCAAAGGAGAAAGAGGCGTTCCCTTGTATGAGTGACGCTTATCTGGACAGTCCTTACATTAAGAAGTTACCTGCCAAGATTCGATCAAAGATACGCAAACACGGTATCAGGAACAGCCACCTTATTTCTATTGCCCCTTGTGGTACCATCAGTTTGTGTGCCGACAACGTATCAAGTGGTATCGAACCCACCTTTGCCACCTTTGTGGACAGGGTTATCCAAACTGCTGACGGTCCTGTCAACCACACTATCTTGGATTACGGAGTAGACCAGTTTGGTAACAAACCTGTATGTGCAGATGAGTTGTCCGTAAAGAACCACCTTGATATACTGCTTGCCGTTCAACCTTACGTGGACAGTGCGTGTTCAAAGACATGCAACGTGGGTGACGATGTAGAGTGGGATGATTTTAAACAGATTTATATGGATGCTTGGGCCGGTGGAGCCAAAGGGGTGACTACTTACCGCAGCGCAGGTAAACGTAGTGGTATCATAGTCAAAAGTGAAGAGAGTGGAGAAGCCTGTCACATTGATTCAACTACTGGACAAAAGGAGTGTGGTTAATATGGTAAAAGAGAAAGACACATACGAGAATATGCAAGGTGTTCCGTATGTTAACATGAGTTTGGAGAATTACAAGCAAGACCTCAAAGCAGCTTTTACGGAAGGTATTGACACAGCTATTTCGTTAAAGGTAGGTGGAGTACAGCCTACTCTTGATGAAGCCTTTATAAATTTTTATAACGAAGCAACCAATGCCTGATCCTTCAGATTGGATAAACTATGACAACGCTGTCGGTCACGCCAGTAGTGACAGTGATGATATTGTAAAGACAGCGTTAACGGCAGGTCTAAAACTAGGTGGCGATGATAAAGGGCATTGGTCAAAGATCAAACATACTTTACAGAAACAGGTCAGTGGTCACCACTACACTGACCTGAAGATACAACCTATGGATTATTCCATGCAGAATGGTTTGGATGCGTGTCAACACACAGCCATTAAGTATATCACCAGGTTCAGGGAAAAGGGTGGACAGGTGGATTTAGATAAAGCTATTCACTGTATTGAAATGCTCAAAGAGTTTGAGTATGGTAAGGAAGAGTAAGTACTTAGCGTGTCACGGTATTTTTACATAGACGTATATCTTTAACTATATACCATACAGCACAGTCTTTACCAACCATTTGTGAGATGGCGTGGTCCGTCATGCTTTTCTTGGTAACGATATAAGACGCACTATCACCTACTACCCCAGCTATCTGAACAGGCATAGGCATTACAATCATACAACTGTTCAATAAAAGCAGAATAAGCAGTGTCCAGATTAACGGCAGAATTTATCTACCGCCATGTTGTGTACAACAATCTGTTCCTTAGTGGACCGAACTAATACGTCCTCTGCTTGAACAGTAATTTTCTCTACCCACGCACAACCATCATTGATGCTTACGCAAGCGGTTGTCAAGCTCATCATCAGACATACCAGCAACATCTTCACTGATATTGTGGTGTTCCTTGGCCCTTTTGGTTGCGGCCTCTGCCGCTTCATATTTTTGATCTGCTTTACCATACCTGTATGCAACCCATAATGCTATCATTACGATTAAACAAGTAAACCCAACCCAAAGGACACTAGCCGTCATAGTTGTCAGCGTTGGTGTTCTTCATTACATTCCCCGCTAACATATTCAGTACTTTGAGAATAGCGTTGACTATGGTGTCATCACTGGTGCTTGGGGTCAAAGCAGTTACGGCAGTCGCAGCCGTAACCACGGCAGTTATTGCGTGAAGCCAGGTAGGGATCATGCTCCACATACTTAGTAACCATTCCATAATAATCTCCTTTTTTTATAGAAGTGTCGTGTTAGTGGAGCAATATGTGGCTTTTTGTACGGTGGCTCCATTACCGTAGCCGTATAAGCGTCCTACAGACGCAACTCTAGGTCGAGGGGAGGTAAGGTACCTGATTATATTCAAACTCACACACGGGGCTTATAGAGGCGTTAAGGGCTATAACCTAATATTCTTCCTAAAATTGGAATTAAATCTAAGGGTACGGTAGCTTCCGCATAGATATTTGTTTCAGGCTTTCCTGTTTTGTTGAATCGGTCTGCGTGAAATGTCTGTCCACCGTGTAGTCCCGCTTTTATCCCGTTATCACCACCAGAGAAATCTACCCCTACTTGATACGCTTTAGTTGGGTCATTCTCTTTGCCCCATTGGTTGTAGTCTCCTGAAAGGAGAACATTCTCCAAAGGATACACGGTGGCACCACCTCCCCAGTTGCGGTTTCGGGATTTTACAAGTTGATTTCCGTTGGTGGTCAAGTCAAATTTAGACCGTCCAAAATTTCCACGAAGAGCGTCTATATAGTTTGGTGGTAGTCCTAGCACAGTTGCCATATTATTAAGAACTTTTTGGTTGTCAAGTTCCAGATCAAAGCCATAAGATTTATGAGTTTGTTTACCACCATGCGGAAGGTTTTGTAAAAGAGGTTGTACTGTAAAATGCCCACTACCAGTTCCTAAAGCTAAAGGGGGTGTTGGTTCCGGTGGCGGTAATGGCGGTAATAGCGGAGGTGTCATATCAGACTCTTCCCCCTGCGGTTCCACTTGCATGGCTGATGGGTATGAATTAAAAAATTCATTCATCGTTGCCTCAACAGGTGGGCCTCTACGTAGTAATCTTCCCATAATTATCTACTGTACGTTTTTTCATTAAAACCAAGAGCCTTTAACAAATCATCCCGTCGGTTGATGAGATACCCCTTTGTGCCGTCTTCTCGTGTGAAAGAGGTTAAGGATTCCCTTTTGATACCTTCATAGTCTTTGTCATTAACTGCCTTCAGAAGACCGGGCCACCCGAAGTTGCCATCTTTATCCTCTAACGTACCAATGTTGAAAGCCAACGCTCCAAAGAGGTCTTGCTCTCGACGAGACATACTGTCGTAATCTTTACCGTGACCGTGTTTGTTAAATTGGTTACGTGCTATAGCTTTGTGCTTATTCATATCATCGGCAAGCAGCGTTTCTATATGGGCATCTGTCAGCTTACCGTGTGGGATGTTCTTATCACCCACAACTACGTATCCACGTTCATCCTCATCTATAGAAAGTTTATGACCATAGCCAATAGTG
>Ga0080013_1004039_pt1 | contig 14761 bp, 21 predicted proteins | sample ETNvirenome_6_85_FD_69236 | JGI IMG/M metagenome (GOLD analysis project Ga0080013, IMG submission 69236) | Marine viral communities from the Pacific Ocean - ETNP_6_85 (SPADES assembly) (version 2) | ecosystem: Environmental > Aquatic > Marine > Oceanic | place: Pacific Ocean | collected 2013-06-19
AGAAACTCCGGTACGAGACCAGCAGCAAGGCCAAGGCCGACGCCGTCTGCGAGTACCTGACATTGAAGTCAGAGCAGGAGACCCTAGCACAGCAGTTGACCTGGGACGAGTTCAAGCAGGGTGGGATTGACGTACACACCTTCACACCCCGTTCCATCAAATGCTAGAAGTTAGCGTCCAATCTCAGGGGCTGGGTCTCTCAGCCTCTGGGGTGGGCCACTAACAAAATTTCGATCGAGGCCCAACAGGATTACAGGAGAGGATTATGCAGGCAAAGTTTCCAGGTACATGTAGAGACTGTGGCAACAAGTTCCCAGCGGGGACTGACATAGACTGGCAGCGTGGGCAAGGGGCCAGCTGCTGCAATGGTAGCCCCCAGGCAGCCAAGGCAGACCGGGCGTTCATTGTGGACGGTGCCATGAAGATGGAGTGGGTAGCGGAGAAGACCTACATGGAAGGGGTGGCATTCCAGGGTGACTCAGTCACCTACGAGGAGATGGTTTACAGCGGCTACAACTGGATGTGCGTTGAGTGTAGGTTGGTGTGGGGCAAGCAGCACCAGGGTATCAACTGTGGCAAGCGTAACCATGTGGCCAGCTATGAGGACACCTATGGGGTGAAGGAAGTGCGGAACGGTGTACCCACTGGCCCCAACATGTACACCATCACCAGGACGGCCATACGCCGGGAGAAGTCCCCAGATGTACCACCTGTGGCCCCGGCACCAGTCCCCCAGGTAGAAGAGCCTGCCCCCCAGGTAGACCCACAGGACATGACTTCAGAGCAGCTGTGGGAGTCCATGGGGCCGGGTACTATCACCACCAGCTGGAACTAGTACTCTGTCCGGCTGGGGCCAGTGTCGATGGCCCCAGGGGACAGGCTACCAGCCCAAAATAGCCTGAACAGGAGAAGGATCATGACACAGAAATGCACCCAGGTAGGCCCACGCGGTGGCCAGTGCCGCCGCAACGCCCAGGTGGTCAACGGCTGGCCGTTGGACTTCTGCCAGCCCCACAACCAGATGGTGCGGGACGGCATCCAGCTGTTCTGCTCCCGGTGTGGTGGCACCGCTAGCCCCAAGGACTAGCCCCCTGTCCACCAGGCAGCAGCTACCAGGTTGCTGCCTGGACGCCAGCGGTCTAAGACACAGCTGAGAGCAGGAGAGAAGAGATGCGAGAAGAGACACATAAACAGAGGCAGGCCAGGACTCTGAGAGAGAACGTCGGAGCGTTGATGCTTGTTGCAGAGCAGGCCCTTGAACGGGGGGACACCGGGAAGGAGTTCACCACCATCAGCAGGATAGACCTATTCACAGCCATCAGTGCCGGGAAGGAAGCCCTGAGCATAATAGCTGTGATGAGAGACAAGGCCAGAGATGAGGCTAAGAATACCTGCATCATCTGTGGCCGTCCCGGTGCAGCCATGCAAGGCATAGAGCATGACGGCTGGTGCTGGGGATGTGTGAGAAATCGGATCGAGGGCAAAGGGGTTGATTCCTACGGGAAGCCCTTCCCTGATTACCCAAGGCCCTGGGCTGAGGAAGGGGGGATAGAGACTCCAGTACCCACCCAAGAAGAGTACATCCCCGGCTACTGCGAGGGCTGTGTACGGATCGAGATGTCCAAGCTGGACTACGGCCAGGTGTTCCCGTCATTCAAGGCAGTAGCCTCTGATGACTGCGAGGGCTGCAATGAGAACCTCCTGGACGAGAGAGAGTACGCTAGCAAGTCTTGATTCATCGTAATGATGATGTTAATATCCAATCGACTCATAATTTTAACCCAAGCAGGAGAGCAGAGATGCCAGCAAATATCACAGTCAACAACGGCGTAGCAGAGATGATGACAGCGGATGGGAGAGACGCATGGCACGGCCTGGGGGCCAGGTTGTCCCAGGTAGCCACGGCCCAGGAGGCCATAGAGGCTGCCAACATGGGCTGGGAAGTGGGGATGCGTGAGGTATTCATCCAGACCCCCAGTGGCCAGTTCATGGAAGTGACCGATAAGAAGGCCGTCACCAGGATGGATAACGGCAAGGTGTTCGGGGTATTCAGTAACCAGTACACCCCCCTCCAGAACCGGGACGCCTTCACATTCTTTGATAGCGTGGTGGGAGCCGGGGAAGCCATCTACCACACCGCTGGAACCCTGGCAGGGGGCAGTCGGATATGGATACTCGCCAAGCTGCCCGGTGATCTGAAGCTGTCCGATACCGATGTGCTGGAGCGTTACATACTCCTGGCCAACAGCCATGACGGTAGCCTGGCAGTCACCATGAAGCCCACCACCGTGAGGGTGGTCTGCAATAACACCCTATCAGTGGCCCTGGGAGGGGAGACCAACAAACTGTTTAGGGCCGTCCACACCTCCAGCGTCATGCAACGGGTCAATCAGGCCCGTGAGACCCTGGGCCTCCAGGAAGCCTACTTTGCCAACGTGATGCGAGGCATCGAGCGTCTAGCAGATGAGCGCATGACCCAGGCAGCTGCTGATGAGTTCCTGGTGGAACTGTTCGGGCAGGAGGAGAACCGGGAGGCCATCTCCACCAGGATGCAGAACCAGATCGACACCGTCGGCAACCTGTTCGTTAAGGGCACTGGCAATCACGGCGTGAACCGCTGGGACATGCTGAATGCTGTCACAGAGTTCGTAGACCACAAGCGGAGCAAGGACGCAGACAAGCGGTTGGACGCTGCCTGGTTCGGAGGAGGTAAGGATTTGAAACAGAAGGCCTGGAACCTGCTCCTTCCAGCTGGAACCCTGTCCTAACCCACTTTAACCCTAAACACCCCCAGGAATCGCCTCTCAGGGCTTTCCTGGGGGTATCTGTGTCTCTGAGGAGGCCATGAAATGGAACAACTATTAGCACTGAGGCTAGCCGACCTACCCAAGCCCATGAACGTGGGCATAATCACCCCGTCCGATAGGAACCAGGTCATGGTGGCTGCCTGGAAGAGTGGCAACATCAACCTAACTAAGGAGGAAGTCAAATCCCTATGAAATGTCCCAAGTGCAGATACGATTGGCAGCCACGGGTGCCAAAGCCAAAGGTGTGTCCCAAGTGCCATCACTTTCTGAAGGAGGAGGACTATGAGAACCAAGTGGGGCAAACTGAAGCCACTGGATGACTACAAGACCGGGCTATATCCTCACAACAGGTGGGGGATGATATACCCCTTGAAGAAACATGGGGGCTGGAAGTGCATGTCCTGCCTGAATATATTTCAGGTCTTGGAGACAGGAGCGCGATCTGCTAGGAAACACTACTGCGTCCAGGAACATGCATGGAGAATATATGCAGGCAGGCCAGCACCCACTGTTACAGAGGCACCACCCCAAACAGACATCAAGCCCATCGAGAAGGTGATTGTACCAAAGCAGAAGAGGCCATTGATGAATCGACTCTTCAGTTGGTTTGGGGGATTGCTTTCCTGATGATGAAAAGTTAGGATGAGGCAGGGAGGCATTCTTGCTCCCTTGGATTGCCTCTCCTTCTGTGAAGCCCCCCCGGTTCTCTCCTGTGCCGGGGGGGCTTTTTATCCCTTAGTTATATATATTGGATACCTACCCTAAAATAGAGGCACTACGGTCTTACGGTATACGGTATTCAATTTACGGTAATAGAGTTTCTAAGTATCCAAAGGAGGGACATGAATTTTAGACCAGTACCAGCAGCAAACAAGTACGGGCACTCTGCCACACTAAGCTGCAAGGTTTTGCCAGAGATGGCCAAGGAGATACAGTCATTGGTGCAGTCAGGGAGGTTTCCTTTCAGCACCAACAGCGATCTGATGAGACATGCTCTTGATGAGACCATTAGACGGCTGAATGATTCGGAGCCGGGCATCATCAACCGGGATGCCACAGAGTTGATGATGGAGATTGTCACAAGAGAGAGAAGGTATAACGAACTGTCGAGCATGGTGGAGGACGCAGTCAAGATGATGGGGGAGGCAGTGGCTCAGGGCAGGATGCAGGATGCCAAGAGGACATTCCAGCAGACCTACTCTGTACTGTCCGACCTGCCTGAAGGCGAGATGAGGGACAACTGCCTTCACTTGGTGAGCAGGTTCATGTTCTTGAAGGACACCGCACCAGTCAGCTTAAAACCGGGAGAGGCTCAATGATCCCTCCCTCCAAGCTGATAGGCATAGACAAGTTCGACTCATGGTATCCAGGGCAGCAGGAGATTTGGGGGGACATGATGGCCTTCCTCAACTCCGACAAGCAGTTCCTGGCAGCGTCCATCCCCACCGGGTTCGGCAAGTCCCTACTGGGGATGATGACCAGCTGGTTCGGGAACAGGAGGACGGTGTATCTCACCAGCACCAAGGGGCTACAGTCCCAGCTGATGGCAGACTTCAACAGCATGGGACTGGTGGATATCAAGGGGCAGAACGAGTACCAATGTCTGGTGTGGCCCAGGACTAGAGTGGACGAGGCCCCATGCAAGAGCGGTTACGTCTGCAATAGCAAATCGGTGTGCCCTTACTACCATCAACTGGGAGAGGCCCAGAACAGCAAGTTCGTGGTCACCAACTACAGCTATTGGTTAGCCCAGTCCATCTACAGCAACGGCCTCCAGCCCCAGGACAAGGAGACAGAACTCTTGATACTGGACGAGGCACACCTGGCAGGCAGGAGCCTTGAGTCCTTCTTGCAGATCAGTTTCGGTAGGTATGACAAGCCTACGGTACGGTGGCGTGAGGACTGGGACTTCCATGAGTGGCGATGGAACTGTGCCAGGCTGAGTACCAGCCTAAAGGAAGAGGCCACCAGGTTAGCCAATCAGATAAAGAGGTCATCGGATGTGCCCGGCCACCTGGTCGAGGAACATCGACGGGTCAACACGCTGCTAAGGAAGTGCCAATCACTGGCGCAGAGCAAAACAGATTATGTAAAGGAGGTACATTTCTGGGGGAAGAATGAGATTGTGACCTGGACTCCACTGTGGGTCAAAGACCACACCAATCTGCTGTTCCAAGCTATCCCCAAAGTCATCATGCTATCGGCTATACTAACTCCCCACATCGTGGAGAACCTGGGGGTCACCGATCCCCAATGGATAGAAGCTGAGTCCCCATTCCCGGCGTCGAACACGCCCATCACCCACATCAACACGATGAGGGTTGACCACCGGGCCACAGACGAGATGATGCTGACATGGGTACGCAGGATAGATGACATCATACGAGGCAGGCAGGACAAGAAGGGATTGGTCTTCACGGTGTCCTATGCCCGTGCCAAACTGCTCAAGGAAAACAGCAGATACAAAGAGCAGATATTCATACACGATACAAAGAATGTAAGGGAGGTGGTAGATAAGTTTAAGGCAGCCCCTGCCCCAGCTGTACTCGTTAGCCCCAGCGTAACCACTGGCTGGGACTTCCCACAGGAGGAATGTGAGTACATCGTCGTGGGCAAGGTGCCCTACCCTGACACCAGGGGGGCATTGATCAGGGCCAGGATGGCCGACAACAAAGATTGGGCAGCCCAGTTAGCAATGGAGACCCTCGTCCAAGAGACGGGTAGGGGCACTCGCAGTGCTGATGACAAATGCCAGGTGCTAGTAGTAGACGATGCCTGGCGTTGGTGGTGGCCCAAATACAAACACTTTGCTCCGACGTGGTTCCAGGAGCGAGTGTCCAGGCAATCAACAGATTTAATTCCACAAATGATTTAAGGAGAAACCATGGCACCAATGAGTTTAAAGCCTTCTGAGGCTTCTGAGGGTGGAGAGTTCCCAAGGGGCTATCTATCAGTCACCACCGCCAAGTTCGGTGAGTACCACTACATGACCAAGGATGGACAAGGTAATCCCACCCCTGCCCTGGATGAGAACAAGAAGCCCATCATTTCGATGGCTGCTATCATCACCCTGGAGAACGAGACGGGGAACCAGTTTGAACAGGTCTACAGCATAGGCCGACCAGATCGGTACACGGTCTCTGCTGACGGCCAGGTACTGGAGGGAGGGGTACTCTCCAAGAGTTGCAACTTCTACAAGTTGATGACTGAGGTAGTCAACCAGGGCTACCCAGAGGGCAGCATCAAGGACAACCTATCTGAGACCTTCGTAGGCATGACCGCCTACTGGGATGAGATACCCAACGGACAGCGCACCCTCATCGTACCTGTGAGAGAGTTGGCCCTACCTGGGTCTAATGGTGCAGCACCTGCTGCTGCTGTTGCTGCCCCGGCTCCTGCTGCTGCCCCTGACATGGTGGCCAAGGCGGTGGAGTTGGTGCAAGCTGGCATCGCCACTGACGGCTCCATCACCAGGCAAGCACTGGGCCAGTCGGCCTTCGGGCAGAACCTGGACAACGCCAGCCAAATGGCATTGATGAACGTCATCTTTGATGAGTCCCTTGTCACTGCACTTGCAGCGGTTGGGGTTAAGCTGGAGGGCGAGACCTTCTCGTCTAACTAATACACAGTGGGAGGGGCTGATGGAACTGGAGCATATTGAGGTAAACCTGAATGAGGCTGCTGATCTAGCAGACCCTCCTGAACCACGCGACAACAGCAAGCTGCACGTCTCGACTCTAGTCAACCGTGCAGCCAAGCTGACTGGCAACACATGGTACGAGGATAAGGAACCAAGCCCAGAGGGCTGGAACATCATGGCCCTGGGCAGGATATGGGAGTGGGCATCACGGCCTACCATACAGGTAAAAGCCAGGGAGATGGGGTTGGAGTTCCACCCCCAGGTAGTGAAGGAAGTGGATGGGATAGTTGGGAGTCTGGACGGTGTCCTATCCCCCTCCCTGGCCCCAGACCATACCGTAGCGGTGGTGGAGTGCAAGTCAAGGCACTCATCACCTGGTGACCCACGGGACAACTGGAGGTACATGGCACAGTCGATGGCCTACTGCTATATGTCTGGCTGTACCACCCTCTGGATGCCCGTCCTATATCTCCCTAGAAGGGGGCCACCTGACTCCCCGTTCCATCTGTACCAGATAGAATTCCAACCCCATGAGATAGTTGAGAATTGGGTGATGTTGAGGAATGTGAGGGATGTTAGCTAAAGGGAAATGTATCATCTGTGGCAAGGAAGGGGTTCTTGAAGCCAGATGTAACAGATGTAACAAGTGGGCATGTGATAGCCCAAGATGTTTGAAACTGATAAGACAGCCAGGACAATGCGCTGTACCGATTAAAGGAGAGAGGAATGACACAGGAGATGAACTCGTTGCTTGGCAGTGGTTGGATTAATACCATGGGGCCAGCACCATCGAGGATAATAGCCTCAATAGAGGGCACTGATAAGACAGGCAAATCCCATCTGGCACTGACTGCACCCCGGCCAATCATGTACATCGACCTGGATGTGGGCACAGAGGGCGTGATCCACAAGTTCCAGGGCGAGGACTTGATGGTCTACCAGGTAGAGCAACCTGAGAGATTGGGTAGTAGTCAGGAGTTGATGGGAAGATATGGGGAGATATGGACTACCGTCCAGGACAAGATAACAGAGGCCCTGGCAGTGAATGAGGGCACCTTGATAATCGACACGTTCACTGAAGCCTATGACATATGTCGGCTGGCTCACTTCGGCAAGATGTCCCAGGTGCAGCCCCACCAGTACGGGGTAGCCTATGCCGACCTGCGTGAGATCATGCGGAAGGTACATCAGAGCAAGATGAGTTGCATCCTGCTCCACAAGATGGGTAGCAACTTCAATACAGGGGAACCTGAGATGAAGGGCTGGAACGACATCCCCCACCAGGTGCAGGCAACCCTTCGCACCAGCAGGGAGGACACCCCTGATGGCCCCGTGTTCTCAGCTGAGGTACGGGCCTGCCGTCAGAATGCATTCATGATGGGTAAGCATCTGTACGCAGGGGCAACCGTCGATCCCCGTGGCATACCGGGTGGACTCAACATGCAGATGTTGATCGGACTGGTACAGCAGACATGATCTACCTCACGACAGCCGCTAACGATAGAGACCTGGTACGGCTGTTCGGTGACTTGGCAATGGCAGTCCCCATCCCCTATGGGGACTTCATTTTCCATGGCACGGTGAACAGTGAGAGGGTAAGGGTGTGTGGGGAGAGGAAGAAGTTCGCAGACCTGGTAGCCTGCATCAATGATGGTAGGCATGTCCAGCAGGTACAGGACGCACACACCGCCGGGTTCGATTACTACTTCCTGGTGTTGGAGGCCATCTGGCGTGAGACCCAGGACGGTGAGGATACCGAATACATGGTGGGCAACAGGTGGATCAGGGCCGGGATGTCCTATCAGAGGGTGGACTCCTACCTGAACGAGTTGACCTATCTGATGGGTGTCACGGTCAAGTACAGCAAGTCCAGCAAGGAGACGGCAAGGATAGTCAGGGGGATGCACGACTTCTTTGAGGACACAGAAGCCCATAGCAGTTTGAAGAAGTTCTATACAGCCCCCATGTCCCCCGTGCTGCTGACAAGGCCCTCATTGGTGCGGAGGGTGGCAAAGGAGCTACCTGGCATCGGATGGGAGAGAAGCCTTACCGTCGAGAAGCAGTGGCCTACTGTCAGGGAGATGGTGAATGCCCCTGCTGATGAGTGGGTCAAGCTGGAGGGTATCGGAAAGGGCATAGCCAGCAAGATAGATGAGGAGTTGGGATGATTAAGTTTGTCTGGTGCTTAGGACATCATGGGAATGGGCGGTTTACTCAGGAGCATAACAGCATATATGGCCATGAGAATAACTCCTCTGTGTGGAGATGCCTGGACTGTGATGCAGTCATGAAGAAGGTAGGGGTAGAACTGAACCGGGATAGGGACTGGACTCTGATGGAGGTGATCGATGATTCAGACTAAAGGTCTGTATGAGGCTACCCGTGGCTGCACATCCTGTGCCCTGAGAGACGGCTGCAAGGGGCCAGTGCCTGCCAAGCCAGGACATGGCAAGGTCATGCTGGTAGGCGAGGCCCCAGGTAGGAACGAGGATGAGACCGGGGTGCCCTTCACAGGGCAGGCTGGGGAATATCTGAACAGCCTGCTGAAGACGGCTGGTCTAAGCAGGGACGAGGTCATCATATCCAACACGGTGAAGTGCAGGCCTAAGAGCAACCGCACCCCCACTGTGGAGGAGGCCCAGTACTGTGCCAGCAGGTGGCTCGACCTGGAGATATCAGCCTTCCAACCTCAGATCGTGGTGCCTATGGGCAGGGTGGCTATCGAATATCTAACAGGGGAGGTCAATGTGGAGCATGTCCATGGGATACCCTTTGAGAAGGACGGGGCAACTATTCTTCCCGTCTACCACCCGGCAGCTGGCTTCTACGACACCCGGCTGATGCGCCACATCCAGGGGGACTTTGAGACCCTGGGCAAGCTGGTCAAGGGGGAGAGGGTGATCGTACCAGAGGATGACTACCCGGAGCCTGACTACAGACCGATGACCAGTACCAAGATATTCGATAAGGTGGCTGCCTGGGACACGGAGATAGTGGACGATGAACTGTGGTCATTCCAGGCATCCGATACGCCGGGCACTGGCTGGTTCATGAAGGCTGACTCATGCCTTCTTGATACGGGTGAGGGTGCCGTGGTACATAACTACCTCTTCGACGCCAAGTATATAGAACTCCCACTGAACACCGATGACACCATGCTGATGGCCTACCTCCTGGGACTGCCCCAGGGGCTGAAGGAACTGGCATGGCGGTTGTGTGGCATGGAGATGGACAGCTACCAGGAGACCATCGGAGGGCACCGTAAGGATAAGGCCATGGCCTACCTGGAGGACGCTGTCAATTTGGAGGTGCCAGACCCACCGCTGCTGGAGAACACCTCCTGGAGCAAGAAGGAGAACAGGTTACTGACTAGCAGCAAGCAGCCACAGCACATCAACAGGAAGATAAAGCGGATCATAGCTGATGTGGTGGGAGGCAAGCAGCTGAAGGACGGGCCTGTTGACCCCTACGTCAGATGGCACAACATAGATAAGAGGGAAAGGGTGGAGGTGGAGAGAGAGTTGGGGCCGATGAGGGATGCTTCGCTAGAGGATGTCCCTATGGATGAGGCGGTGCATTATGCCTGCCGTGACTCCGATGCCACCTTGAGGGTATTCCAGAGGCTGGATAGGGAGCTAGATAGGTTGGGGCTTCGGTACGTCTACGAGTTGGACAAGAGGACGCTGCCGATAGCCCTGGATATGATGCAGAACGGCATCAAGCTGGACTCCACCTACCTCAACAACCTGGGCAGGCATTACTTTGAGATGCTGGAGATGAAGGCAGAGGACATATTCTCCACTGAAGGGGTGGGCCGTAGGTTCAACCCCAACAGCGACAACGAGGTACGGAAGCTGCTGTTTGAGGAGTTAGGGTTCACCCCCAGCAAGTTCACAGAGACCGGGCTGCCATCTGTATCCAAGGATGAACTGCCCAAGATCGACCACCCGGTGGTGCCTCTTTTGATGGAGTACAAGCATATAGCCCACTTGAAGGACAGCTTCTGCGATACGCTGCCTGGTAAGGTGGACGAGTTTGGACGCATCCACCCCACCATCAATGTCACCAGGACTGAGACGGGCAGGTGGAGCATGAAGGAACCCAACCTACAGCAGATACCATCCCGTAGCGAGTTGGGTAAGGCTATCAGGAAGGCGTTTGTGGCAGAGGAGGGTAACTTCCTGGTAGCCATCGACTACTCCCAGATAGAGATGAGGGTGGCTGCCCACATGACGGGCTGCAAGAGCATGATCGACCTGTTCCTGGAGGGCAGGGACATCCATACGGAGACGGCCAGTCAGATATTCGGTGTGCCCGTAGACGAGGTGACCAGCTGGCAGCGGTATCCGACCAAGACCATGGGCTTCGGTGTCATCTATGGACTGACACCCCATGGGCTGTTCAACCAGATGTCCCAGGAGGGGCTGGATGACTGGGACGAGAAAGCCTGCGAGAGGTTCATCAAAGAGTACTACCAGCTGCGACCTGAACTGGAGACCTGGCAGAACCAGACCAGGGCATTCGCCGGGAAGCATGGCTACGTCTCTGATATGTTTGGCAGGCTTCGGTACATCCCGGAGATGCTGTGCCCCGTGAAGAGGTACAGGAGTGCAGGGGAGAGGCAGGCCATCAACATGCCCATCCAGTCCACGGCCCAGGGGATACTGAAGACGGCCATGGTGAGGATGCACCAGGCGAACTACCACCACCCCTATGCCTGGCTGCTACAGATACACGATGAACTGATGTTTGAAGTGGCGGCTGTCCATGCCGTCCAGTTCGTATGGTGGGCCACGAAGATCATGGAGTCGGCGGTGAAACTGTCAGTGCCAATCAACGTAGAAGCCAAGATGGGAACCAACTGGGGAGAAATGACAGTTTCACCGATGTCTTGACAGCAGGATATCCATAAGTTATCATCATGAGGAAGGAGGTGGATATGGCAACTAAATTCCTCACATATCCTATATTGAAGACCATCAATGAGAGTTCCATCAAGGCAAAGAGGAACAGGAACGTCTACTTTGATAGGCTTCCTATAAAGAATGATGGCACCCGGTATCCAGTAACCTTTAGCATGATCCACAACGATAAAGAGATACGCACACAGATCGTGCTTAATGGTAAAGGGGACTCCATCCTCCTGGACATGAGTTTCCAGGAGTTCAGCGTACTACCAGAATCTGAAGCAGGAGAAAAGAAATGCTAAACCACCCCGTACTAGAACTACTGGCAATCAAGGCCCGTCAGGCCAGGGACGTAGCTGCCTCGTCTACCAAGGTGGACAAGGAAGCATCCAGCGAGATCAAGGTCATCATGGCTGAACTGGACAGCAAGGAAGTCATCGTGGGCGAACTCAAGATCAGCCTGTCGGAGACCAATAGGGAGAACAGCAAGCTGTTCAAAGAGGCACTGCTGAAGGCAGGGGTTAGCCCGGCCATACTAGAGGCAGCAGCTGAGGCTTCCAAGACCTCCTCAGAGACCCTACGCATCACCGCTGCCCCCCAGGAGGAAGTCCTGGCACCGATGTCTTCTGGTGAAGGCGTATCCTTCTACTAGGTCTACCCAGCAAGAAGCCCCATCCCTTAACCGGGGGTGGGGCTTTTCTATTGAATGCTAAAGAGAGGAGCAAGCTATGATCAGATTGAACGGATTCAAGCGTTGGTGCTTAGGGTTGATCAACAATCCTTACGAATACCAGATTGAAGTACAGGTTGACTTGCCAACGCGCCCGATACCTCATGAATGGAGACCCTTTAAGCCGTGGATTTACGAGCCGGGCTGGTCGATTTATGACCCGTGGGCATTTACCAAAACCAGCTAGTCTAAACAGAGGGATATGAGAAAAGCTATAGAACTATTCGCAGGGGTAGGTGGCTTCAGACTGGGGCTGGAGAGGTCGGGATGGGATGTAGTGTGGAGCAACCAGTGGGAGCCATCTACCAAGAAGCAGCACGCCTCTGAGGTATACACCAGGCACTTCGGGTCTGAGGGCCATGTGAACATGGACATAGCCGATGTGGATGCCAACGACATACCAGACCACTCCCTACTGGCAGCAGGATTCCCCTGCCAGGACTACTCAGTGGCCAGGACGCTGGGAGATGCAGCCGGGCTGGCTGGGAAGAAGGGTATCCTCTGGTGGGACATCCACCGGGTGCTGATGGCGAAACGTCCCAGGTTCGTACTACTGGAGAATGTCGATCGCCTGCTGTCCTCCCCGGCCAAGCAGAGAGGACGGGACTTCCATATGATTCTGACCACCCTGATGGGGCTGGGCTACTCAGTAGAGTGGCAGGTGATAGACCCTTCGGCGTATGGGTTCCCGCAGAGGAGGAAGAGGCTGTTCATGGTGGGAGACCTACTGCATAAGGGCGGTGACTATCTGAAGAGAGCCTTCCCCGTCACCATAAAGGCATTCGACCTGCTGCACTTAGAGTCCCACTCCTGGGGCAAGGTGTCTCCCTTCCAGGACAGTGGTGCCTGCAAGGCTGGCATCTTCTTCGCCACCTACTCCACTACCCCAAGAGGGACTAACGACGGGACGCTGGGAGATGTGTTGCAGTATCAGGTGGACGAGCAGTTCTACATAGATGACCTGGAGAGGTGGAAGTACCTGAAGGGGGCCAAGAAGGAGGAGAGGACACACAAGAGTGGCTCCACCTACATGTACTCTGAGGGGGCCATCGCCTTCCCAGACTCACTGGACAGGCCGTCCCGTACTGTTATCACTGGTGAGGGTGGATCATCACCATCACGGTTCAAGCATGTGGTGAAGCAGGATGGGCGTCACCGTAGGCTGACACCCATCGAACTGGAGAGGCTGAACGGCTTCCCTGATGACTGGACTGATGGGTACTCCGACAGCAGACGGGCATTCCTTATGGGTAATGCCCTGGTCGTGGGTGTGGTGGAGAGGATAGGGGCAGTCCTGGAGTGACTATAACTCGATGAAGATAGGAGTACTATCTCCTACCCAGGAGCCAATGACATTGAAGTCAAAGAACTCCTCTCCCCAGTCCTCGCCCATCTCAGCGTCCAGGATACCAATCACCTTGTTCTTATCGTAGACAGCCAGGGGGCCGTCCTTGAACCTCCACCCCACTGCTACCAGAGCAGAGTCGAACTTATCAGGCAGGGAGTAAATCTCATCCCCTAACAGCTGGTACTCTGCCAGCTTCTCCATGACTTCCCTGGGTGTCACTTCTTCTTCGATCCCTTCTCAGCAGCTGCTGCTGCCGCCTTACCTTTCTTCGTGTAGGCGTAGTGCTTTCCTTTAACTACTGGCATGTCATCCTCCTCTGAGAATACCTCTAATAATGTTTTGGGGTGCTTGCCTTGGAGTAACCTATTCATTGTCTGGGCCTTCTGACTCGATGATGCGTAGTGAGACACCACCAAGGAACCCAAAGACGCCACCCACGATGGCTGTCAGAATCTCAGTGGCCCCCATCTTATACCCCAGGTATGAGGCAAACATCGAGAAGATGGTAGCGCAGACGATAGCTACCAGAATCTGGGGGCGTATCTTGCCTATCATAATAGCTCTCCGTGCCTAGACATCTTCTACCTTTCCAGCATAGAAGTTGCGAACTGAGTCAGGGATACTGTTCTCAAATTCCTTCCTCTTCTCGCAGTGCTTACAGATACCACGACTCATACCTCTATAGCCAGCTTCTGCTGCATCTTGAGAGGTCTCTATTATCCAGTAGTGGATGCGCCCAGGTAGACAGGTCATACTTCTGCGAGCAGGAAGCGTACATGGTACTCAGGCCTCCTGCCATGCTCCTTGAAGGATTCTTGTTTCTGCATGGAGCCGGGCAGGAAGATGACCTGCCTGGTCTCCTTGTCAGGGGTAGTCAATGTCAGATCAGAGGCCCCTCCGTTCCAGGTCTCCAACTGGCTCAGGTCTCCCCTCACCCTGCCACCCTCTGCTCCACTCAGGAGCATCTGGTTATCGGCCAGGTAAAGGTCGATGGGGTATATCTTGGTCGGGTCGGGGTGCAACTGGCAGGTGACCCGTAAGGTGATTATCTCTGGTGGCGTGGTGCCAGCACTGGTCATGGCTGGACGGGCGCGTATCTCCAGCAGCTTCCCAGAAGTACCGGGTGGGAACTTGATGGTCTGGAAGGGTGACACGCTTACGGTGTCCCAGCTTACCCAGGTAGGGTCGTTGTCCAGGCGGTAGTCGAATGCCCACTGCCTGCCACCAGCACCTAGGTTCTTGGACTCCACTTCCATCTCAGCGAAGTGCTTGTCCACCCGTGGTAGGTTCCCATCGTATGCTGTGAGGACAGCCTCACAGTCGGTGTCG
>Ga0080013_1004041_pt1 | contig 14754 bp, 16 predicted proteins | sample ETNvirenome_6_85_FD_69236 | JGI IMG/M metagenome (GOLD analysis project Ga0080013, IMG submission 69236) | Marine viral communities from the Pacific Ocean - ETNP_6_85 (SPADES assembly) (version 2) | ecosystem: Environmental > Aquatic > Marine > Oceanic | place: Pacific Ocean | collected 2013-06-19
GGAACAGGGAAAACACTTACCTGTTCAGCAGTAATGAATCAAGTGGATTCCACGATAATTTACATCACTTCGGAAGACATTACAGAAAGGGGTCAAATCTCCGACTTGTATGATATAGCAAGAAAGGTTTCGCCAACGATTGTAGTCGTTGAAGACATAGATACGCTCGGTGGAATTGACCGTAATCGTGCAGGTGGCGACCACCCTATTCTCGGTGAGTTTTTGAATTGTTTAGCAGGGGTTGAATCCAATGGCGGAGTAGTCACAATTGCCACTACAAATTACCCCGAATATCTCGATAAAGCCCTTGTTGATAGGCCGGGAAGGTTCGATTTTAGGATTGATTTCGGGTTGCCCGATGAGAAATTAAGAGAGCATATTTTAGAAAAATATCTATCCACTTTCAACCATAAAAACATTGACTTGAAACCGTTAGTAAAGGCGACAGATGGTATGACGGGGGCGCATTTGAAAGAAATGGTAATGATGGCATATATGGATTCCTTAGAGGCTTCGGGTTACAAGAAAACGACCAAAATTAAGCAGAAACATTTAGAGCAATCTATGAAGTCCATTACTACCAATCGAGCCAAGTATAATCACTATAAAAGGGACGCAAGCGGCGAATCCATCCTTCACGGTTGAAGCGAGGCTTTAGATAACGAGAACAACAAAACCTTCCTATGGGTAGGAAACCTCGTCAAGAGCCTATGAAGGATTATTTAGAGAATCCTCGGACAACATGGTTGTTTTCGTCACCTCATCAGTTTTACGAATGTTTCGGAGAATTAGACCACAAGTATATTCAACCTGCCAATAAAGGGACTCGTCTTGGCAAGGACACATTTAGAATCGTCCTTCATTTCCCAAATAAGCATCACAACAATAGAGAAGAATACATCGAAAAGATGAAGAATAGTGCTAATTTTGGTCGCTATTTTAACACACCTTTGGGCTACTCTCGCATTCGATGGGATAGTGGAAGCAACCCAAGCGCACAGTTAGTCCTTCACGATAAGAAGGGTCGCCGTGTCGAGTTTTTCCTCACAGGCGAAACAAATAATCCTCAAGGTGCGGCAGTTTTCGCTTCAACCACCTTCCCTACTATGTCTAAGAAGTGGAAGCCATTGAAGGCCAACACGAAGGACAAGCAAGCCGTTAAGGATAAAGATGGCAACATGGGCAAGTGGATTAAGAGCGAAAAATTGGTTTATTGCCCTGTTCGTGTCGGCTCTTTGAATGTTTCCGCATCCCGACCCGGCGAATGGAAACTAACTAAAGAAAAACCTACAATTCAATGTGGCAAAGGTGTTACAGCACAAGGCCACTCACCCGAAGCCTTCCAAAAGAAGGATAAGAAGAAGAAGGTGAAATTAGCAGAAACAAACCAAATCCTATTGAGTGCAGAAGAACTCGATACCTTTTACGAGGCACAGGGATTACCAAATCTTTTAGAAATACAGGATGTTGAAATAATGGACAGCGAAACAGAACAACAAGGAATAGAACGAGCATACTATAACCCAAGTGAGGCTATGGTAGGAACAGACGAAACGCTTGACGGCTACCGCCCAATAGATTCGGCTACGGTGGATTTGACTTCAAATCAGCCAATGGCTAATTACGGGGCAGAAGGCAAGAAGCGCATGATGTGTGCCGAATGCGGCTCATACGATGTGAAAGCGGCAGAAGGTGAAACGGCTACTTATGCACCATCCGAGGAACCCGATATGGTATCTTCATCCTCGTTTGATGAGCCAACAAATGCACACTTTTCCGCAGAAGGCGATGGCATAAATGTCGCTGATGTCGAAGCATCCGTTGAACCTGCTAACGAGCCAATCGCTGTGGCCGAAGGCACTTCCCTTGACGGATATGCACCTCTTGACTCCATTGAAGAAGGCGCACCAATTGGTCACGGAGTAAATCAATACTTCGGAAGCGCAGAAACTTCATTCGCTATGGAAGGTGTCGAAGGCGCACTTCTTGATGAATCCACTACAAACATTGGAATCGAAGAAGGCGTTTCACTTGATAATTTTAGTGGCGTTGATTCAGTAGTCGTTGAAGCCCCTCTCGGTCATGGTGTTACACAATGGTTCGCAGAAGGCGAAGATGGCCCGTCCCCACAATTCGATTCGGGAATCACAGGTCAAGATGGCCCAAGCGATACTCCAACAAATGAATACTTCGCTTTGGAAGAAGCCACACGAAAGAAGATTTTCGAGAAGTATGGTCGTAAGGCATTCGTTGAACCCGATGACTTGGGATGGCCTATTATGAATCTTGAAGGAAATGATAGACAGGCAAAGAGCGCATTGTGGGTCGCAAACAAACCGAACATAAAACCAAGCACCCGCACTAAGGTTCGTAAGGCTGTTCACAAGATGTGGCCTAATCTTGCATTAGGTTCCGAGCATCACAAAGGTCAAGGCTATGACGATGAAGAACACGAATCACTCGGTATGCGTCATCGTGGCCCTCACGAACAGGACTTGCATGACCGTAGCGATGAAGCATACTCAATGGATAAGAAAGACGGAGGCCGTAAATACGATAATGTCGAGGCTATGGATAACTTCAACGCTATTGTTGATGGCCGAGATTCACAGGGTCGCTTTTCAGGTCGCAGAACAGTCCACGATAACAAGAGTGGAAAATTCCTTCGACAAGGCGCAGACACAGCAGGTTATCTCCAAGACGGTTCTCTAAGCATGGATGGTTACACTCCTTTGGAGTCCGTTGATGTGGACAGAACCTCTTACCAACCAAACCAAAACTACGGTGCTGAATTTGAAGCCGATGGTATCACAGGCGACCACCCATTCATCCCTGCGGTCAAGACAGGCGCAGGTATCGCAGTTGGATTTGCTATTCCCGGACTTCTTCTCGGAACTGCGGCTATGCTCGCTATGGGACTAATAGGAAAATCACAGTAGGTGAAATAGATGGATAAGTGGATGACTTTTGGATTGAGTGCGCTCTTAGTAGGCGGATTGCTATATGTGTTCAAAGATTCCCTTCCTGTAAAGGTTTTCGGTGCGCCAAATGGCGGTGCTAATGGAACCGATGGTGTAAATGAAAGAGGCGATGTCGTTCTTGGAACAAACCGTGTCTATCAAATCCCTATCAATTCGGGAGGCACTTCCATGCCTGTTATCACTCCACTTGCTGAACCTGTATCGGGTTCGGGAAATTATGTCGGACAAACTGCATACCCTATGGCCGCACAAAACAACCTTGAAATGTTGATTGACGGTGCATCATGGATGAATGCGGCGGCTTACACAAATGCGGCTTTCGGACAAAACTATTCGGGAAGCGCAGTAGGCAACGAGTGATGGGCTTATTTACCCGTTACACATACGCATAGTATAATGAGAGTTAGTCCGTTTTACTTTCACAAGGATAAGTCCATTCGCTTTCCATACAGCGTTTTTGACTTTTTCACTAAATCCCTCATTAACAACCTTTATTAACCCGTTTAGCAGACGGGGAAACATGGCGACAAGAGCAATCCGTTATGACCAATTAGAGTTTGACAGCAACAAGACAGCACAAGAAGTGCTTCATTGGGTGAATTACTATCACAACGATAGTGTAATCTCCGTGCCTCTCCAAGCGGCTTGCGCTCATCAAATCTCTTATGGAGGCGATAGCGCACAGGACTTCGCAACCAAAATCAATAATATGCGAAATCAAATGCACTACACACCAAATTATTATCAAGCCATCACTCAATTTTATGGACACATGATGACGCACCTGCTTACGCAAGAAATTTACAGTCACGATTTGGCTTCCTTCATGCGTGATAAGATGATTGAAATGCGGGATTATGCAAAGGCTCATGCTACAAAGCACCCTCACTACGGCCACCTTGTTTTTGACCACTACCAAAACCAACCTTACATGGATATGTATTATGAATTGAGTCAAGAAATGACTAAGGTGGCGAATGCGCTAAATGAGAAGTATTTCCCAAATCCTAATACTCATGGTGGCTACTTCAACATCGTTACATCTCAAGTGAGTTATAGTGTCGTCAATCCCGAAACAACCGATGACCAAATTGATTTGTGGTGTGATATGACTACGGGTAATTGGGGTCATCTATGGCGACACAACACTTACACTCTCATTCGTGGAGGTCATGGGCGAGAAACTTCACTCCATACCTATCCGACCATCCCTTCGGACATTATGGAGGGCATCATGGAAAAAATCGTGGAGGAACAACCCATTCTTGCACTAAGAATTGCACAGCATAACCAAATGTTCATAGACAACCCTCATGCGAAATCCATCGGTCATTCATGGACTTCACGCAACCGAAGCGATGATTGTTGGTTCAAGGTCGAAGCAGACCAAGTGAATAAGAAGCACACTACGGTTTTCGCCCCTCCACAAGCGTTGTTTGGAAAGCACACACCCGCCCTCGCAGAAATGGTGGAAAACATTAGCCTATTCAAAGAAGATGTAATTTTATTCCTTGAGGATAGCAAGCCGCTTTTGGAGAAGAAAATGGATGCACAGAACGCCCTTCGTGAGAAGACAGTCGCAAGCGAAGTATCGGAGATGGTGAAGGTCATTCAAGGCTTGCTCGACAATCCCGACACGGTGGATATTGGAACGGCTATTCTCGGCAATATGGCAGGTATCTCTCAACTCCCTATTGATACCTCAAACACGGCTCTATTCCCTAATGGCTACATTCAATACACATACCACGACTTTGAGCAACAAGCAGACAGGGTTGCCTATCTATACGCACACAATTTCCCCGAAGCGTTGAATCTAAGTGATTTCAATGTCACCGATGAAGTCCAACAAGTCCTTTGGGAAGCATACCAAGAGAACCTCAAAACCTGCCGTGAATACCATGCAAACCGATGCACCCAATTGGCTCGTCAAATCGCACAGGCAACCACACGCCACGATGCGGAAATGAAGGTGCTTACAGACGCATTTGCCGCCTACCAAGCACAGGTTTAGGTCTGTCGGTGTCTTTAGATAACGGGAACGACCAAATACACCCATGAGTGCTGTCCTTGACTTCCGTGAATTGCGTGACAAGGTTCTCGCAGGGGAAATGGAAGAAGATGAAGAACCCGTCCCAACACCGTTAGGTGAAGAAGTGAAAAATACCTCGACACTACTCGGTTTGTCTGCGGCTGTCGGCATCTTCGGATTCCTCGGCTACGACAACATGGTGAATAAAGGCTCTCCGACCTTTCAAGGCACAGGATTTACTGCTCTCGCTATCGCAGGTGGTCTTGCGCTCGGAGTGGGCTTAGGTGGCCTTAGACGGGGCTTAGAGGCCCAAACTGAAAAGGGTCGCTATGAGAAACTGCTTGACGACTCCCAAACCATCATTGAGGAACAGCAAGAGGAAATCGAATCAATGGAAGCGGAGGAAGAAGAAAAGGAAGCAGAAGCGGAAGCCGAAGCGGAGAATGATTACCAATACGATTACTTGAACGCAGAAGACTCCTTCTTTCACGGCCCTTCGCTCGGTATGGGTGTAACTGCCTTCGGGCAAGAGGGCGTGTTATACAGGCCAAAAGATACAGGAATGCCTTGGTGATTTGTTCATAAGCCATGAAGATTTGTTCATGGAGAGTCTTAGATAGTGGGACGCTCAATAATAATCCATGACTAAGACGACCTTTACAGGTTATTTCCCGAAACTCAAAGCGCATCGTGCGGCTACGGTGAAAAGCGGGAAGTGTATCAATCCTAAAGGCAGTATTCGCTATCAAATTAAGGGCGAGTGCATGGATGACGAAAAGGGCTTGTGTATATCCCTCCCGAAAATGGTCACAAGAGAAGATTTTGAACAGGTCTATGGCTTTGATGCTAAAGAGGCTGAATCCGTGTTTATGGCCGATACCGTAGGTAGTCCTTCCCCTGCATCCGTTGAACCCCCTGCACCTTCCGAGAAGCCATTCCCACAAGAGCCGTCCAATGAGAATTTTTCTGCTGAATACGAGGGATGGTCTTTGGCCGACCTCATTAACGCTCGCATGGAGGCGGCAAAGGAAGAAGGCATAGAGGATTGGGAAAATGATTCCAACCCCAATGCACTTTCGGGCCACATTCAAACTTACATTTGGAACCACAAAGATTTTGCGGCTGAACCTGCGCTATGTGATGAAGATTGTGGACGAAATGTTGAACCCACTTACAATAGTGACGATGACGAATGGGAAAATACTACCTGTGATGTATGTTTGGAAGAAGTAGCAAGTTTTGGCGAAGTCAAAGAAGCATGGGGCGAAGATGACGAGGAAGAAGCAGAACCCGAAGAAGAAAAACCAAAAGAGCAAGAATTCACAGTCGTTTTACAAGAAGGCGACAAGTTAGAATTGACAGATATTGAAGAAACCGAGGCTGACCCTGAAGGGGAAAAAGACGAAGATAATGACGGCGACTCGGAAAATGATGAAAAAGAGGCAGAATTACTCAAGCACACATTGATGATTTGCCCTGCTTGTGACGAAACTATTCCCGATGATGAGTCTTGCATAGAATGTGGGACAAGATTGAGAATGGGTTCGGAATACGAAGCGGTTCAAGCAAAGGTCACACGCCCTGTTAAGGAAGAAGAAGACGAAGACGAAGAAGAAGAAGAAGATGAGGGGATGTCCACATTGTCTAAGGTCGGTCTTGGTGTCGGTGCTTTAGCGATTGGTGCGGCAATTTTGGGCGCAGAAGATGAAGGCGAATTAGATTATTGGGCAGGTGAAAACGCTCATTGGCGAGCCGAAGGGGGAGATGCAGATGCAACCGTTGTTTGGGAAATGATGCAACAAAACTTCAATAATCCCGAAGCCGTGCGATTATATTTTGTTACGATTTTTGGCGACCACCCACACCACTACTACGACACAGCAAGGATGGCCGAAATGGTCGCAGAAGCGGTTCAGCAAAATTGGCGAAATCAAGGTTTCATTAACTATCTTTCAAAGGAATTAGGATTTGATATTCAAGAGGCCGAGGGCGGGGGTCAAATAGACCACGACAGGGTTGATGTTCATGTGGAAGAAACTGTTATCATGCGACATGATGACCCTACCACAATGTATAATTGGGAAACCTCCGAAGATTTGCCCGAAGGTATAGATGAAGGGGACATTGATTCCGAAGTCCAAGAGGCAATAAAAGATGAATTAGGTGACGAACCCGAAGAAGGTTCCGACTCAATCAGCATGGAAGTAGCAGATGGTGTAGCGGTTGATGCGGATTACGAAACCGATTATGGGCATCCCGGAAGATTTTATGGATTTGCGGCAGAAGATTTCCAAAAGATGACCCCATCCGAGTATGTTCCTTTCGACCAAATGCAAGAGGAATTGGGGCAGATGTGGGATGAAACTACTGCGCCACTCGCAGACGCTCACAATTACGACTATAACCCTTCTAATGAGCCATCTAACTCAAATTTCTCCGCAGAAGTAGGTAGCCCATCACCAAGCGGCCCATCTTCCATCCCCGAACCTGCCGAAGCAACAGGAAGCGAACCTTCAAACGAACACATGAATGCCGATTCAAGCAATACAAAAATGATGTTAGGTTTTACTGCACTTGGTATCGGTATTGCGGCGGTGCTTGGAAAAGACAAATTAAGCAAACTGTTTGACCGCTTTGGCCTTTGAAACCAATCAGAAGCCTTTTATAGTCGTTAGGACAAGGTTCCATTATGGATGAAACACTATACAAAGTCAATTACATGGATGCGATGAAGAAGAAAAATCCTACCCCTCAAGTTTGGCGAATTTGGACAATTGCTTTGAAAAGTGGTTGGCAATTAGTAACCCATGCAGGTCAAGAAGGTGGGAAGATGCGAGAAACCTATCACGGTCTTTTTGACGACAAGGCAGATGCCATTTTCAAAGCAAATAGCAAGATGAAGGAAAAGACAGATAACGGGTATCTATTTTCAAGAGATGAAGCCATCAAGAACCCTGTTTTCATGCCTATGTTGGCTAAACCCACAAAAGACAAACCCGAAGTATTGGAAAAGGTGGATTATCCCGTCATCGTTCAAAGAAAATTCGATGGACTACGAGGCATCGCTTCCTATAACCCCGATGGGTCAATTAAGTTTGTATCACGGAAAAATAACGAATATACCATCCCTATACCCGATATTAGAATGGAACTCGCAGGTCTTAGCGGTCTTGGGGATGATGTTATTATTGACGGAGAATTGTATGTCGAACCTGCGGATTTGGATTTCAATACAGCCAATGGATTGATTCGGACTTACGCCGAGAGCATGGATGCGGAGAAAGAAAAGAAACAGGAATTCATCAAGTATCGTATCTATGACTTCTTTGACCCTAACAATCCCGACCTTACTTACCTTGAACGATATGCGATTCTTGGAAAAGCCATTACCCCCGCACATAAGAAAATCGTTTTGACGAAGAATTACATCGCAGACGATAAGGAACAGGTGAAAGAATTAGCCACTCAATTTCAAAAAGAAGGTTATGAAGGCGGTATGGTGCGCCAAGATATGCCCTATCAAGTGGGCAAGCGAAATGCGGCACTCATCAAGGTCAAATTTTTCATTGATGAGGAATTTCAAATCGTGGACTTTACGGATGGCGATACCCCTTCCTCAAAAGGAATGGTAAAGTGGGTTCTTATGACTCCCGAAGGAAAGACTTTCAATTGCACCATGAATGCCCCCCATGCGGTGCAAAGACAATACTTCAAAGATGGTGCTAAATACATCGGTTCAGATTTGACGGTGGAGTTTGAAACCTATTCCGAAGATGGCAAGCCCCTGAAACCGAAAGGGAAAGCCATTCGGGATTATGAATGAATGATTTTAGATAGCAGGGAAGACAAACTTCCCCTATGTCCAACGGCTACAATATCACTTGCGACCCCGGCGCACTTGGAATGCAACGCTGTTATGTTAATGTAAATACCCCAACAGGGTGCGTGACAGGAACGCCCGGATGCACTACGACTCAACAAGAGGTAATCGGCTACACAAGCGGCGGAGAACCCGTTTCAAAAGGCCAATCTTCAAGCCCTTGGATGGCTTGGGTTCCCGAATTGACTACTTTGAACAATCAAGGTCAAGCATACCAACCATACGGCCCTGCGGGAATCCCTTACACAATGGACGGCGGTTCCTTAACCAAATGGACACCTGCGGGTGCAGGTAGTGACCAAGCGTTAGCATACCTTGATTCAGCACCCGGCGCACAAGCGAGGAAGATGTATCAAGAGCGAACCTGTAACCCTCTATGGTCAAATGTTTTCGGATGCAAGGAAGGAGATACGGTTTGGATTCATAATGATTCAGTAGCAGAACACGAAGGCGGTAGCGGAGGCGCAGTAGGTCGCTTATGGTGTTGGCTAACAGGTTGTGAGTCAAAAGCCGCAGAATGGTATAAAACGCCCGAAGGTCGAAAACCTGCTATTATCGGTGGCTTAGTCGTTGTAGGGCTGATGTTGGCTTTCGGGAGATGAACCGTATGCCCGATTCAGCAGACGAAGCAGACAAAATAGAGAAGGCCGCTACCGCCCCCGCAGTAGCCGCTAATGAACAGGCCCGTCAAGCATGGCGTGGTTGGGTCATCCCCGCAGTAGGTTCAATGGCCTTCTTTTCCTCAATGCTAATCAATGGATTCAAAAATTATCAAAATTATGGCTTTCCGACTCATACTTTTACTCGTTCTGATTGGTTGCTTATGTCCCTTCCTGTCGTAGTAGTGGTAGTCGCTCTTTCGGACATCTTTTTGAATGGTGAATCCTATGACTAAGGCTAATCATTTTTGGATTGTTTCGGGTGTTACTTTCGCCGTATTTTTCACCGAAGCCTTGATTCATTACAATTACGGAATCTTGGAAACGAAAAACTTACCGTTCAAAATATCCAATTTTACCTTCCCTAAAGGCAAATCTTTAGCAAAAATGTGTTCTATCGTAGTTGTCGCTTCCGCTTTTTCGGGTTGGGCTATTAACACTCTTGAGAACCGAGCCGAGCAGAAGGCATAGATAGCAATTGAACCTATTCAATTCTATGGACGATGAAGCAATTGCAGATATTCTTCATCGAAAGACGGCATTTATGGATGACCGAAGGCGTTCACTTGGCCCCGAATACTATTCAAGTAAGGATTTTTGGGACAGAATGTGGGAACAGGAATGGGAAGCGTTGGAGGATAGGTTAAACAACCCTCAAAGCGAACCATTAGAGAGCATTGACCTCGTTCCTATCGTCTTTCCAACATTGGAACATGAAGGAGAATTATTGAACCTTTACACATACTCGGATTTCACCATGTTACACAATCAAGGAATCTTTAGAGATGCGAAATTTTTCGTGGATAAAACAGGAAAATGGAAGAAAAATGTAATAAAAGACATGAAAGCATACGGTTATGAATACCGTCAAACAATTAGCAAACATTTACTGATGGAGGCAAGGGATTATGAATGAAGATGCTTACGACAAAATAGCCAATCAAGACTACCTTACAGGGAAACAATTGATGACCCTTTCCCTCATTATCATAGTAGTCATTCAAACCATCCCACTACTCATAGACCAAACTCCTTATTTGGAATGGTTGCTACTCGGTTTCACCGCCGCAGTTTCCACCTGTGCCATAGTCGGGGCCATCCTCGTTCAATTCAATGCCGATAAAATGGCGTTGGTCTATCGAGGTGTTTTCAACGAAGATTTTTACAAAACGGTGCGTTTATTCACTCAAATACGGCATATTGTAATACAAGAAGCGGAAGAAAAAGGCAGAAATGTCGAAGAAGAATTAGAAGATGTAGTCCCAAAAGCCTACGCATTCTTCCGTGCCTATCTCGATAAAGAAAATGTCCTCCCACCATCCCTTGAAGATTTGGGGGTCGAACCTGCCCCCGAAGTGAAAGACGAAGGAGAGTTATTTGCATGAGAAAGTCCACGCTCGGTTTGTGTATTCTATCATTGATTGCATGGACATGGGTTTTATGGTTATACATTCGATATGGCCTCGTTCATCCGTTGGAATTAACGCCCCTCATACTCAAAGACCTTGAATGGCTCGGCCCATTTGCGATACTTCTTGATGTCATCGTTCTTTTTGCCCTGTTTTTGGTCATTCACCCCCTTATCCGAAGGCGTAGCGGTGCTACGGAGGATTCGTCCCTTCGTGAACCTTTAGATAACAAGACCGACAATTGATTGTTATACAGGAAGTGCGATAATGGCTAATCAAGACCCACAACCCGAAATATACACCACTCGTTATGCGTGGAACGCTAATACAGGTGCAGGTGGGGCTACTATTGCGGCAGGGACAAGCCAAGTAGTTTCAATTTACACCAACCAAGCAAACAATGAAGAAGTCCGTATTTACGGAATCGCTTGTCGTGTCTTCGATACAGCAACAGGAACCGCATCCACTACTTTTAACGATTTCGCAGTTTCTATTCAAGTCGGTGCGAATAACATTCCATCCAATTCTTTTGATATTTCATGGCTTGCGAACAACATTAACAACGGTGGTTCAATTCTAATGTTCCCATCTCCTGTTCTTGTTCTGTTCCAACAGCCTCTATCTGTAACTGTGACCACTAATTCGGCCATTACAGGGGTTGCTTCAACCGCTAACGACAGAACAGTAGTCATTGACCTAATCGGTGAATTGGCTATCCAAAAAGCACCTCCGGGTTATCGTGGCGTTTGAACACATTTAGATAACAACGGCGACAATTGACTACTATGAGTCTTCGCCGTCAATGCTATGAGTGGCGCAACATCGTTGAGAGTGCGGGTGATACCGTTTTTCTGAACGGCTATCCTGTCAATTGGACAGGTAATGTTGATACCGTAGGCTTTGCGGCCAATCAACCCGTTGATATTTTCGTGGGTGGTATCGGCAACAACATTGACATTCCCGGCCAACTGAAAGCCTATCAATATGTCGTTATTGATGCCGTAGCCGTTTATCCGCCGACCCTTCATGCCCAAATCTATGTGAACACGACAAAATACTTCCAAGACCCCGACAATGTTCCCTCAAGGAACGGCGGAATAAGTGGATTCACAGCCCCATTCCCTCAAGGTGCTTCTTTCGTTACAACAGGAGGCTCGATTGTGAACATTATGAATTATGACTTCAAAGATGGGCTAAAACCTGCAATAATCATTGAGCCGGGACAAAATTGGGGTGTGGAAGTGACCTCATCCGTAGCCGTGCCATCTATCACTAATACGGCAACAGGAACCCAAATTAACAAGTGCTTTGTAAAATATCTTCTCATTGATGGTGCAGATGCTATCGTGGCTCGCAGACTATTGGATGCAGGTTGGCCTCTATCCGTTGAAAATGTGTGGAAATACAAACAAGACATCATTCGTTCCCACCTATACGCAGGTTTGGCCCCACTCCCCGAAGAAGTGAGCAAAGCAAAGAGGAAGGTGTAATCATGGCGATTAGAAAGCAGATTTACACTTGGGAATTACACGGTGATGGTGGAGATGGCTCAAGTCTTGTGAATTATCCAAGAGCAGGTGAGTCCCATTCTATCCTTTGGGGACAATATGGAAATGTGCAAGCGGGAAGGCAAACAGGATTGGTGAAAGAGAACGAGTTTATCGTAATTGAGAAAATAGCCTCCACACCCGGAATTTCTGCGAATTCCTTCCAAATAACAGGGGTTGCACCTAATCGTGAATTGGTAACATGGCGACCCAATATGTTCATTAACCTCGTCATAGACACAACCAATTATTATCAAGACCCTCAAAATGTTTGGGGTTCGGGAGTATCGGGAACCGCTTCTCCTTATCCACAGATGACGATTGATGAGCCATACTACGAATTGTGGCCTCCTGTCTATGTTCTTCCTCATCAAACCGTTGATATTCGTTACACACTCTATAACGACATTCAATTGTCTGCCGCCGCAGGTTCTTGGGACATCATTCCTCAAGAAACAATCATGGCCGCAGTATATGTTGAATACACACTTTACGATGGAACGGATGCGATGATGGCGCAAAAGTTAGTGCAGTTAGGACTCCCTGTAACCGTAGGGACTGTTGAAAATTATCGAAGATTACTTCTTGAACAGAAGGGGATGGAAACTGATACCTTCCAACATTACCTCAAACTCATGGAAAGTGAGCGTGAGCGAAAGAAAAAAGAAGACCGAAATCAAGGTATTTCACGATACACAAAATATGGAGATGGTGAATGATGGTGCATCGAAATTGGGACGACCCGCCTGAACCTTTGACCCCTTTATTGCTACTTTTGGGAGTTATAGTGCTTATTTTGCTATTTCCGTAAGCACAAGGAGAGAAATGGATGATTTTTTCATTTGAATTACGACATCTCGGATTTGAATTATCGGGCATCCTTTAGATAACAAGAGCAACAATGAATTATCATGTCGAATTCGTCCAACCCCTATACGGGTCGCCGTAAGATGACTAACCCTTACAACAAGACCAATCAATCTTTTCAAACAGGGTATTCACAACAGGGTGACAATGTTGAGCCTACGCCACTCCCTTATTCCAAGTTAAATCGTCCCGGCCACACTCAAGATGCAGAAGTGGTTCGTGAAGGTCTTGACCCAACAGTTTTTGACCGTAAGACGCAAGCCCCTGTATCTCTCGGCACACAGGAAACAGCACTTTTCACATCAGTTTATCCATGGTTCTTGGTTCCACGACCAACTTCGGCCAATGTGATTCAAAGACAGCGAACAGATTTCGGAGTTATCAACCTTCCAAACAACTTTTATCTTGATGTTTGCGTTCTCAATGTAACAAGAGCAGAAGGAACGGATGCGTCAGCCGCCGCCGTTGCTATGCCCGCTATTCCTCCCGCTATCCCTTCCAATCCACTTAGCGGAAACCCCGAACCAATCAATGCTAACATTTCATCCGATGCAAGCGTCCCCGATTTCCCGATTCCGGGTGGTGCAGGGACTACTATTGGTGCTACCGCAGGGACATTCGTTCCCGCATCCATTGGCGAGTTTTACAAGGTCGGTTGTTTCGGCCATGCAGAAGTCCCAACGGCCACAGCAGGTATCACTTATCAAATATGGGTTGATAGCCGCATGATGATGGAATGGGCAGACTTCCAATGGTCGCCTGTAACTCCAAAGCGTGATATGTGGGATTTCGATGTTCCCGTATTCGTGGAAAAGCAAATTGTTCTTCGTGTTATCAACGAAACGGGTGCAGGTATTACAACAGGAACAATGGAAGCGTGTTTCGCAGGTTGGAGTGAACAGAAGATGGGCTTCTTGGAAACAGATAAGGTGCAGATTCAAAATGTCGCCAACTGATAGGTGATTGAGATGGGAAACATTTACACAGGTTCAAACACAGGAAAATCGGGTCTTGAGGTTACAGAAGCCGATGGAAACCCCGATGTCTTCGGTGTTAGCAAAATTACTGTTTCTAATGGAACATTAACGGATAATGGCGGCGGTCATGTTACCATTTCAACAGGCGGTGGCGGAGGCGGTAGCGGAACAGTTACTTCCGTTCAAGTTAGTGGTGGAACAACGGGATTATCATATTCGGGTGGCCCGATTACAACAAATGGAACAATCACCCTTTCGGGAACATTGATTGTAGCCAATGGCGGAACAGGGGCAACGACACTTACAGACGGTGGTGTGCTTCTTGGTTCGGGAACAGGGGCAATTACGGCTCTTGGACAGGCAACAAACGGTCAATTAGTCATCGGTTCATCGGGTGCAGAC
>Ga0080013_1004042_pt1 | contig 14751 bp, 24 predicted proteins | sample ETNvirenome_6_85_FD_69236 | JGI IMG/M metagenome (GOLD analysis project Ga0080013, IMG submission 69236) | Marine viral communities from the Pacific Ocean - ETNP_6_85 (SPADES assembly) (version 2) | ecosystem: Environmental > Aquatic > Marine > Oceanic | place: Pacific Ocean | collected 2013-06-19
GGTAAAGAAGTTGTTGAACGGATTAATTCAGAATTAACTAGTATTTTTAAGGAAATGCATGGGTTTATTACAGGTAAAAAAGGAGCTTTAGATGAATATCGGTATCAAATGCCTAAAGGTCATGTTGAATATGATTATAAGAAATTTGTAAGGCATCTCCAAGAGCATGTATCTGGTAGAACCCCCAAGGGCTGGGTTAAAGAGGATGTTTCTGATGTACCATCTTATTTTGGTATTGATGGTTTAAGGAAAATAGCTCGTTCAATGCAGATTGATATGATAACTGATAAGAAAATGAGACAAGAAATCGCTTCTCAAGAAGTTGGAGATACTGGAGACTTAGGCGATGCTTATTTCCCCCATATGTTCTTTGATAAGGCAATATCTAAACGTATAATGAAGGATGCTATTAAAAGAATAATAGAGCGTCCTCTTTCTGAGATGACAGAAGAGCAGAAAAAACTAGAGCTTAAAAAGCTTTATTATAAAAATAAGTCTCTTGGTGGTGAAATGAGGTTTGAGGAACTTGAGGATTGGGAGCTAATGGATGATGTCTTAGATGATATAGCTCAAGGAAAGAAAGTTTCTGAGGACAAGATTAAATGGTTCAACTCTAATGAACGTGCTGGTTCGATGAAATCAAGAGAGGTGCACATGGCAGGATGGAGTATTGACCCTGTAGTAGTAGAGTCATATATACGTTCCTTGTCTAACACTTATCATAGACAACTTAATCAAATGTTTGGTCGTGAACAAGTACAGAATATGTATGGACAGATGATAGGTAAGTGGGGTAAAGAACAGACGGTTGCTTGGCAGAACTTTATGAAATTATATATTCAAGATGCTATAGGCAACCCTTCTATTATACCTGAATATATGTATGAAGACCCTAAAATGAAAATAAAGGGGACCCCTTATGCTTGGTGGGCTGATAATCGTGTTAGAGATAGAATTAATAAGTTTGGCAAGGCTTTAGGTTTAGGTGATAAGGCTTTACCAGAAGAGCTTAGAGGAGCAGATACACAGACTATTAGAGCTTGGTCTAATTTAGAAGCTCAATATCAAATGGCTACATTACTTGCCCATCCTAAATCAGCAGTAGCTAATATATTCGGTGGTACTACTCATACTATTTTATCTGCTGGTATAGGCAACTTTATAAAAGCTAAAAGCTATACCCATCTTGCAAAGATTAATCCTAAATGGACTAATAAACAAGCTGTAGATGATTTTGTTACCAGCCAAGGTGTTTTCCCTGAATTTATGCTTTATGAAATGGGACTACAAAAGGCTTTTCAAAATAACAAGGGTAAAGATTTTATAGCAGAATTATCTGCCAAGCTTACTCGTGACCCTGAGATGTCAGACAAGACATTAAGCGAAATAGCTAGTAAATATGGCATTAAAGATACTGTGATGAACTTTGCAGCCAAATTTATGACTGTTCCAGAGCGTATGTTACGTAGAGACGCCTTCATGGCTCATTATGTTCATGCCTGGGAAAAGTTTGGTGGTGCTATTAAAGAATATGACCATCCATATCTAATCCAAATGGCTAAGAAGGGTGTTAGAGCTACACAGTTTTTATACAATGCTCCCTTTAGGCCTGCATTTGCCCGTTCTGGGCTAGGAAAGATAATGAGTAGGTTCCAACTATGGTCTTGGAACTCTGTGCGCTTCAGGAACGATGTACGGCGTCAAGCAAGAATTTATGGTTTTACACCTGGTACGGAAGAATGGAGAAGATTTGAACGTACTATGCAGACAGATATGGTTTCGTTTGCACTTGCCAATGTATTTATGTATTCAATGTTTGAAAGCAACCTTCCTCAACCATGGGGTTGGATGCAAGATTTCGGTGATTGGATATTTGGCGATGAAGGTGAAAGAGACAAAGCATTTTACGGGGCCTATCCAAAAGCAGTCGCTCCTCTTCAAATGGTTACTCCTCCCGGACTGCGGATGGTGGGCCCCACTATTAATGCTATGCTAGATGACGACTGGTCTAGAATAGCTGAATATTATGGATATACTATGATACCTTTTGGGAGGATGTTAAGAGATGTAAATCCTTATGCTAAAGGGAATTTGTTAGAAAATCCTATGAGATTACCTGAGAAGATAGCTGGCTTCCCAATGATGCAGCTGCAGCGTAATATTACTAAGTGGAAGGATGAAGAGCCTTACGAGAAGATACGATAAATCCTCCTGTACGTTATTATTATAATTCTAAAAGCTCTAGCGGAGGACAAGTAACATATATGCTACTCATCCTCCACACTTATTAATCATGGGAGATTAATTCTTTTCAATTTTTGATACAATCCTTGTAAGAGTATCTCCATTTACACATTCTGTATGAACTATCACACTTTCATCAATATAAAAGCCGTCTTCTGCCACAAAACCATGCGATACTTCTACTGCAGGAGTTGTAGGGCCTATTAATTCATTACATTCTTCACACAGAACGTACAACGTTTCCTTTTGACCGATTCTTTCCATCTTCTATCATACCTCTCAGTAAACAAAGGTAAACAATAGCGTCCGTTATTCTCCCTGTAACATCTTCTCGTTGCGATTGGTGTCCCTTGACATGGGCTGATATCCCATCAACATGCTTTAAGAAATAAACCATTAAAGCTTTCTCTCTGGGAATGTCAAGCAAACTAGCACAGCGTTCAAAATTAGCAAAGACATTATCTATGTCATGAGCATATTCTTTTTGACCCGCGTCTCTAGTCTTGAGGACTTCCTTCAACTGCGACCGTACTGTCCTCTTCATTTGTTCGTACGTCATTGTCTTCCTCTATGTTAAGTTGCTTATTAACAAATTTAGTAAACTTGTCTGTATCACCATTCATTTCAATATACATGTCAAGTACTCCAGTCATAGTCTGAATATCAGTCCTAAGGGCTGTAAGTTCACGTATAATTTGGTTGATAACACCGACAGTTTCTTTCATTGTTGGTTTTTTATGAGTGTTTTTCTTAGCCATTCCGTTTCCTTCGGTTTTTGTTAGCTTCATTTCTCATCCTTTCAGTGAATCTTGCCATTGCAGCATTCTTCTCTCTTTCTACTAGCTCCATTTTATGACTAGAATCAACTTGCATGTTGATATTACATTCAGTCAATTGAGCTATTCTTTGCTTAAGTTGTTCATTTTCAGCTGTTAGTTCTTCGATAAGAATCTGTGCTTTTTCGAAATTGTTCATATGACCTTAGTGGCCTTTTTAAACCTATCTGGGTCAAATCGGTCGTTATCTGCTTCGAAAATTACACATAAATCATGTACAAAATCAACATAATCATGTTCTTGCCAAGCCGTACGATATCTATCAACTACCTCGGCTATTTTTACGTAATCTCTTCTTGTCATTGACATTATAGCCTCCTTTGGCTGTGTACCTATAAGCGGTACGTTTTGATAATTTGAATCGTTCTGCCAATGTATCCATATCATACCCCAAATGTCGGTATAGGCGCATTAATTTAGCTGTCCATATACCGACTTTTCTTGGTCTACCTGATTTCATAGTTTCATCTCTTCCTCTTGTCTAGGTGGGCGTGGTGCCTTGGGTGGCTCCTCTAAATCCCTGATACGAATTATTAACATTTCTATTTGAGCTTCTAGATGCTGAATCCTTTCTAAGGCTTTAGCTCTGAATGCTCCTATTCCATCTTTCCAGTCAGCTTCTTCTGTGAGCTTGTCATTATACATCTATAGGGTCCTTTCTGATTGGATAAGTGTCTTCTTCTAAAACAAGTCGTAAAGCTTGAATCCAGCCTTTAGTAGTATTTTTAGATTCAGTCTTATAAACGTTTTCTGATTGTTTTAAAAGTCTTCTTACTTGATTTTCGCTTAACATTTAATACCTCTCTTTTGTAGCATCGACAGCAATAAGGAGTACTACCATCTAAGACAGTAGCAACCTTATCGCAATCTACACAATGATTAGGGAGTGGCATGGTTTCTAATCAATCTCTTTAGATTAGTTACCACTCGTTGTATTCTTGAAGACCTTCTATATCGAGGTTTAGTTTTGCCAGGATAAGGAGTTTCAACTGCTCCATTAAAATCTTCAGCCGATGAAACAAACAGTTCTTTGGTCGTTACTTTGTCTTCGATTGATAATTCAACCTCATTAAGTCTATTGATAACTGTAATAAAGTCCTCTTGAAGAGAAACTATATGCTTTGTTAACTCAACAGTAGTGTTCAATGTTTCATCAGTTATTTCAGCCAATCCTTGTACAGAATCAGCAAGTTTATTAATTCTCTTTTCCAAATCAAGAATTATTTTTTTATCTGCTATTTTCATACGCCTCCAAACAATTGGTTAAGTGGGAGCAAGACAAGCCTGCTTGTATTATCGTCTCCTCCCGGTTTTTCTTGTGCAATGCCAAGTTTCTTAAGTTTCTTTATCTTGGCCTTTAATTCTGGCACTGGAATCATTATTACTGCTACAGTCTTATCTTCATCAGCTAGAAAGTGTGCCCACCAATCAGCTTCAGTTGTAGCTATACCTGAAAGTTTGCCTCTTGACATCCATTCAATGGCTATATTTCCGGTAGTTTGCCACATACCACGCTCTGTCTTTATCTCTACCTGTTCTTTACCTTCCATAATATCAGCGAATAATTGCTCTCTTATTTGACCATATTTCAAATCTATGTCAAACTTACTATCATTATTTGTCATTTTTTCTCTCTGATATTCTTGCAAGGTCATAGTATCATCAGGGTCATAGAATGTAGCCTCCTGAAAACAACCACAACAAATTGTCGGTTCTTGGAAAACAGGGAACATATTACAGCATTCACTATATACTGGAGGACTACTTCTTCGCATTAGCTATTTTTTCCTTTAGAAAAGCAATATAAGCTTTACTTTTAGGGGTTTTTTTATGCTTTGCTCGTTCAACCATTAAGGCAATCTCTGCTTGTGTCTTACCTTTACGGCTACCAGCAGCAAACAGAATTTGATTACTACCATATATTTTAGATATTAATCCCATTATTCCTTTACCTGCCCTATTGTTATATCTGGATTACAAGAGCATAGTGCTGAACTATCCTTTATTTTATCACAATCGTTATCATGAGCAACATTCATTATATTAATTGCACCTTTTTTAATTAAACCTTCTACAATCCATTCGGATTCTTTCTTTTTCATTCTTTCTCCTTGTTATTTTTGATTTTACTATTACATGTAGGACAATAATCTCCACGACCTAATACATCCCAGTTAACCTTGTCTAAAGCATCACCTAGTTGCCTGACCTCTGTGAACGCCATTCTAAGGGCTTTCTTAAAGTTCTTAGGGGTAAACTCCACTACATGATTTCTGAAGCGTTTTTCAAGCAAATTCACAAACATACTTTCAATACTAGTATAGAAAGAGGCTGTTTGAGATTTAATAATATTCTCTAACGGAGCATCTTTGTCGCCATATACCCATATCCAATTATATTTGTCTTTGGTCATAATATATCGTTTATCTTGCATAACAACATCATAAAAGATGTTTTCTATTCTACTCATATCGTCTCCTTTAAAGGATGTCGCATCTTCTGCGGGTTAGCTTGACGTCTTTCTAAGTGGGACATAGTCCAGTATTCTTCATAATACCATTTACCACATGCCGCTTCTGTATAACCACTTTTATATGGTTCTTGGATATGGAAACTTTTTACTTTAGGTCTTCCATCAATTGTTATATCTTTCATAATTGCCTCTCATTTTAGTGTTTAAATTTTGAGCAGGCAGCTTGGGGGGGGTTGTGTAGAATTACACGTATTCATCAAGATAGAAGCGTACCTGCTCATTGTTTCATAGCCCAAAACAATATTATCATTATTATTTTATCTATAATCCACAACATAATTAAAATTGTTAATTTATTTTCTGTAGAAAAATGAAAAGGGAAAGAACACTCGATAGCGTTGCTCTCTGATTCCTTCCCTTCCATTCGTTTTCCTAGACTAGCTAACTACACGCCAAACACGTAATAGTTTGCCAGTTCGTCCTCTTCCGTGAACAGTTCTAGTAAGAAACTTATAGGCTTGATTAGTTATCCTATGAGTTCTAGTAATAGCACTTCTTACCTGCTTAACTTCACTAATTGGAGCTGTAAAAGAATCTCCAACTTCCATATGAAGCAAAGGATATCTAGATACTTTTCGATATTCAGGGATTGGTATATCCTTTTCAATCTTATAACCATGTACCTTAGTTGTAGATTTTGTTGTAGTTTGAGGTTGAGAGTTCATAAAACGCTCAAAGTCAGTCTTACTATACTTCTTTACTGTTGTTTTTCTCAAAACATCTCCTTCCCGGATAATTTCCGGTAGATATAGGAGCGTACTTGCTCCGGTTGTAGGTTTAGCCAATTAACCACATCCTGGTATTGTATTGCTGTTAATGGACCTTTTCTTGTATTACAACGTCGACATATCATTTCTAAGTTGCACACAGTCGAAGGACCACCACAAGAAAGAGGTACCACATGGTCACACACCATATTCCTAACGTCAAGTACACTAATACAGTACTTACAGGATGAGCCATAATTTGATAGAAAGAGCTCTCTAATGATAACCAGAGAGATGTTGAATTCCACTTCATATTCTTTGCTCCTCTTTTTAAGCGTTGAACGTAATGTTGAGCTTTTCTTCATTAACCTATGGAAAACACCTTGAGCGTGAGTGCCATGATGTTTCTTTAATAATGGCAAGAACTTTTCTTCCCAATCCATAGTGGTTTTATGTTTGATTCTCTTACGTTTATACCGTTTCTTTTCCATACAATTCCTTTATGAAATTCCTCTTGTATTACCATCTATGGTAAGCGAAGAGTTATTCCACCCAATTGATAGAGTTAATTCGATTTTTCCAATACCTAGTTGTATACACTTGTAAAAACGATTGTCTTCACCAGCTTTTAACCAGCCTATTCGGAAAAATGAAAACAGAGTCATTATCCATCCGTTTTCTATTTTTAATAAGTCAAAGATATAACCTTTAGCCACTTGTTCTCCTTAATCTAAAGCTAGGATACCATTCAAGTTGACTGTCAAACAATTCTCCATCAGTATTCTTATACATACTGATATTTTTAATGTTGTCATCAGCTTGACCATTGAGTCCTAACACCTTTCTACTGGCATTTTCAATTGCACCTGACCCTTTACCAGCATATAAATCAAGTACTTCGTTCCTACTGTAATCTCTGCTTACTTGAGAAATCTGAATTATTATTACATCGAAGTTCACTGCCATATTAGATAAACTGTGAGATATATGCTTGATTTGTTCATATTCTCCCCTTACATGAGGAGGAGTTTCAACAAGGTCAATATAATCTACAATTACCATAGCTGGATTCATTTCGCGTATCTTGTCTTTGATTTGCTCTATAGTTGGAGATACAGTCTGTATGGAAACATGACTCAATTCATCTCTATGCTTACGAAAAATATTATCATACTTTTCATTTACATCTTCTTTACCACAATCAGCTACTATTTGCATATGTCTTCTATGCATATACCAGGCTGAAAGCTCAAGAGATATAAAAAGCGTAGGAATCTGCCACTCTTTGACTATTCTATTATTTACGAAATCAACACCCAATGCAATATTCTGTGCTAATGTCGTCTTACTTGAACCAGTTGGTCCAAATATTGTAACTAATTCGCCAGGATAGATAGTAGCATCAATATGTGTAGGCAAGCCTAACATTCTTGACAGATTTACTGTTCTTCCTTTAAAATCAGTGGTCATACGGTTGTGGAACTCATCCTGGAGGCTATCAGCTGTTAATATATCAATAAGATAGTCTTTCCTTTTAAAGAATATACACCGAGTCTGACAGTATTCTTTCATATACTTGTCTTGACAGGAATATTGATATCCTTTATTATAGGTCTGCTCTATCTTGTTCATTAATACACCATCTTCTAAGCTACCATTATTCCAATGCTGTAATGATACCTTGGCAAATTCACTAGGAATGCCATGCCTTCTAAAATGGCTAGCTATTCGCATAGAGATATTGTTTCTAGAGCCTTTCTGGGGCCCTATAGACAACATTCTTTGCACACATGGAACAACCTTCAGGTTTTCAGTTACTGGCCGTAATTCAGTGATTTTAGGCGTTTCTTTAATTATAAGCTCTTCCAGTTCACCTTCTCCTATTAAAGAATGATAAGCAAATTCTAATCTTGGCGTTTTAGCAATGTCAAGTATATCAGTTGCTTTTAATGAATCAAGCTCTTTAATAGTTAATGGAACTTTATATAATCCTGTCTTTAAGTTAATAGTATGAGGTACACGATATATAGCAGTTCTAATATATACCATATCATCTATACCTGGCAGTAACGCTGCCATAGTTTGACGGACTATATAGGGTAGTTCTGGTGAAGGTAGGAAGTTGAATACATTATTTGGAATTATCAGATGATATCCAGTTCCACTAAAGTAGGGCTGAATTGATTTCCCTGGCATAACTCCAGCATCTTCTAAGGCATAAACACATGCTTTAGTTTGACGTAATGTTTCTTCGTTAGAGTTATCACCTTTATCAATGTCAACTAGAACCTTGTCAATCCACCGAGTACCGTAGAAATCTCCTACGGACCCGGCGTTTTCAATTTGACTTTTACTCGCATCATCATATAAATATAATGACCGATATAATGGTTCTTCAGGATTTATATAAGAAGATAGCTCTGATTTAGAAATCATAAAACCACGATTTCTTGGTTCCGCTTTAGCTATCTCTATATAATTCACAGAGCGTCTTCTACTGACTCTGGTAATTTGGTAGTATTAGTAGGTTTTGCTAATATTTCAGCAGCTGCTTCTTTAATATAACCATTAGTCTTCATCCATTTGACATGACTAGCTAAATCAACGTTACCGACGCTATTGTTAGGAAATACACGATAATGCACAGTATTATATGCTTTACCAGTTTTCTTATTAGCTTCTTTATAGACATAACCTACAAAATCATAAGATGGATTAGTTCCAGGTATTACACTACTCAAGTGATTATCTGTTAAATACTTAGCAATATCCTTAATAGCTGTTCCATCTTCTGTTTCCCAGCCACCCTTGACATTAATACCTGCAGTACATCCAATGTCGCCAAAGAACTTATACATACGATTCAATACTGAACCACCCGTAATATTTCCTTTGCCATCTTTATCAAATGAACCACGTATTTTTATTTCACGATTATAATCACTCTCTTTAATAGCAACTTCAGCAACTATAAATATATCAGCCCAGTCAAACTTGTCTGATTGGTCTTCAAATGAGACTAAACCCATCTCACAAATACCCATATATTTATTGCTACCACCGCCACCTGTAGCTCCTTTAGGCTTAAATAATGCCATTATTCTTTCTCCTTTTTATAGATTTTCTTCCAGTCAAAAGGGAATACTTTCCCCTTAAGATGTTCACAGCGACTACCAGCTTCTAATGCTATGCCTGATTGAAATGAAACCATAAGCTCATCTTCTTCGCCTCTAAACATATAGCCAATAGCATCAGATTGAGCCATTAACTGGTTCTTAAGCTTGCCAGATAAATCTAGAGATTCAGGTTCTACGGCAGTAGAATTATCAACAGCGGTTGCTGTCTTTCGGTGTCCAACTATAATAGTCTTTGGACATAGACTCTGGAGTTTCTTTATATTATTCAACACACGTTCACGAACCATTCCAAAACCTTTTCCATAAGGTAAATCGGCTATATCATCTACGCCCATTTCCTTAATCACATCTTTTGTGGTCCATTCGACTAGTTTGTCGACTGTATCCAATGCAAAGATTTTGTATTCGTGTCCATCTGCTGCTTCTTTATAGAAATCCAGGAGTTCCTCTTTACTGTTAACACCTTGAAAATATCCCTCAAGCATATGGGACCCTGATTCGGTATCAATGACTAAACAGTCATTTAACTTACTTAGCATAGTAGTTTTACCTACTTTAGGGGCCCCATATAGCAATAGGATTTTAGGATTAACAGAAACAGGTTTGCGCTTGGCTTTTTGTAATGCCATAACTTTCTCCTATTTTGTCATTAATCAGCAGTTATAATATACATTCATTGTACAGTATAACCAAGTGATAATCCTTTGAATGTGAAGAGAAATTGCTCAGGGCATTCCTCCTCTGTGAGTAGCCGTTTTATAGCATTCGCAATGAACGCTCCAGCCATGTTAGAACAGTAGGATGTCGCCTTGGCGTTACAAGGGTCTTCACTAGCATCTGCATCTGAATACCAAGTATCTTTATACTTCGCAAGAGTTGGATTCGTTAGCACATACTGTTGGTACTCCTCCGCCCCCATTCGCCCATCTATAAGGGCAAATGGTCTGTTACGCTCGGTCAGCGCTGCAGTCGCGGCTTCAAGGCGACTGTCCATACTGTCAAAACCCAGAATTACGATATCGTCTTCGCTGAGAGGCTTGACGAATGCCGAGAACCGCCCTGGTTCTACAGTAATATCGACATCTGGATTAATCATTTTAAGGTGTCTTTTTAAGGCTTCTACCTTACTTTTGCCTATATCTTTCCACACATAATGAGATACACCAATATTTTGTATTTCTACACTATCTAAGTCATATAATACAAATTTATCTGCACCCATCCTACAAAGCTGTGTGGATGCAGAGCTACCTATAGCCCCGCACCCAAGTATGTGAAAGATTTTATCTTGGAAGTCTTCGATTAGACCTCTGCTTCTTTCATTAATGAACAACTGTATCCCTCCCTTTTATATTTTCAAGAAAATCATCAGGCCAATAGTGATAAACTAATGCTTCCAATTCATTCTTATCCATGAGTTTAATTTGCAGATTGTATCCTTTGATACTTTTATTGATTGTTTTTCTCATTTCAAGATATTCTTGGTAAGTAGTATCATCTTCTATTAGTTTGTCCTGCATCTCTTCTATCAAATCATTGATAGGTTTAACTTTATCAGCTGGAACTTTATCCATATCAACATTTGGATTGCGTCGATATCCATAGCCGTCACCATAAGCATTTACACCATAACCATACATATTATAATCATCAACTTCTGTTTGGTCTTGTTTAGTCCAAAGTGTAGATTGATTACCATTAACATATGTTCTAGTATTCTTGTTATATGTGGTAACAGCAACTGTAGTTTTAGAACACAGCTCTTTTACTTCAGCATCAAGCTTATCATCTCGTACTTCGTCTATATCTTCAAGGAAATTAAGCGTAACATTTTCTTCATGTTCAAATGGATAGAAGAATTGTATTCTTAACTTGTATTCTTGTTTAAGATTAACTACTAGAGATACTGTGAAATCATGAGATTTACTTGCCATGATAGTAGCATTATCGGTTCCAGACCAAAATGCAGCCATTGTATGATGACTATGCCACCAACAATGACGTACCTTGTCACCATGTTCACTTACCATTTTAGAGTAATGAAGAGCTAATGCTTCAGCTTCCATCTCACAATTTCCACCAGATACTTCTTGTTTAAGGATTACAGGGTCTTTTATAATAAAATCCCCATCTTCATCTTCAACTACTACCATTTGTCCACCTATTTCAGCTTTCATTTGGTGATATGATGATTCAGCATATGCTATTACCTTGTTCCAATCCTCCTTAGAGATATAGAACTTGGCATCTTTCTTTTCATCAGAACGGGTTGCGCTCATTTGTTGGTCCCCTTTCGACTTCTTCGTCGTTTGCATGTAACCATGCGTTAAGAGTATCATCTAATTCTACTTCTCTTTCAGAATTAGGTTTTAACATGTCAAGGTACTCAGGATACAGTGGTTGATTGGTTGAAACTCTGTAAGTATTTACCATTAAGCGATAATCAGCAATAGGTCTACCTTCTTCTGCTTTTCCAATAGTTGAATAAATATCTTCACTTAATTCATAAAGTAAATCCTCACCATAGCTTCCTATACTATCCAGCCAGTATATTCTCTCACAATATCTATATAATAAATATGTATCTCTTGCTAGAGCCTCGTCATCATTGTATTCGTCATAGTCTGAAACATTATTAACAAAATTACTACATAAGTCTTCAAACACATGCCAATCACAATTACCAGAACCTCTATCTTCAGCACCCCATATTCTTGATATATCATGAGATAAAAGGTCATTGCCATCAAGATTTGATGCAAAGTTCCACATTTCAATAGCTTTACTTTGAATAACCCTTTTTGCTTGTGCTATATTCCATGATTGAGAAAGTCCTGGCAATCCTAAATCCTCTATCTTGTCATCAATTGCTTTAAGATAGCTAGATGGAACAGGAACAGGTTCTTTAGTCATGCTAAGATAATAACCACATCTATCACGAGATTCAGTTCTTTCGGTTAAAGCGCAATTAGAACAGAATCTAGCAAGCATTTGGTCTCTAGACGTACCTTCTCTCACTATATTTCTACATAGATTGATATTAGTTCCCATATAATCTGGGATACCTGTACCAACCCATTCTTTAGGCATACCAATATGATGAGTTTCTGTTTGATTTAGAGGAGATGTTCTTCCTAAATAGTATGTTGAAGACCATTTAGTTAACAAAGCTCTCAATTGACCCATCATTCCAGTAGACAATGCTAAAATAACATCATTTTTAAAGTCTCCAAAACAAGTATTTCCCATATCATAAGAATATCTATTGCCGCCACTTTGAATAAATGGATGTTGTATTCCATATGCATAAGGAAACTTAAATGTATAGTTACTATAATAACTTGTCTGTATTTTATTTACTATCTGATGTTGACTTTGCTTTTTAGGGTTCCATCTCTTAACTGTACGATAGTTTAATACTGCATCATATATGGGCATAGTAAAACAAACAACTAAATCACCATAAGGATTAGTACATACTACACCAGATTCGTCTGATTTCATGTAATATTCTATATTAACATCTTCTAAAGGTACGATTATGTTAATAAACCATCGCTGCGGGTTAGTATTGAGATTATATACTTTATATAATTCTTCTACTTGACTGCGTCCTATATTATAGCTAATTAATTCACCAGCTCTATCATACTTTGGATGTAATGGAGCATCCCATGAAGGTTCAAATATCTGAGGAATCCTAGCTCTACCATTATTACTACGTCTAACACGTGCAAAATATGGAAGAGATGTTATCTCTACCCTTACACCGTTAGTTGGTTCTGTTATATTTGCCATATATTCATTTAATAGCTCTCTACCTTCAACAGCTGCTTTGTCAGCATCTAATGTTTGGCCAATTTGTCTAAATTCACGTAATTCATCATCAATTCTGATTAAATCATTAGCTAAATTGTTACATCTATAAGACTCATGCCTAGTTAAGCGTCTAATAGTATTAGCACCTTTAGGTTTAGACCAATGAGGAAATAATGCTTTAGTTACCTGTTCTTTTAATCTTTCGTAAGAGCCTGGTCTCCAGCGTGCATTATCGTTAAATTCAAGGTTCAAACCATATCTTCGTTCAATCTGTTCAACAGTTCTACGAAAGTCCCCTACAGAAGATAACCTTGACGTATCTACCTGTGGTATTTGTATTAATCTTAAAGATTCTTGCATTTAATTACCCTTTATAATGTTCAAAGGGGGAATGGAACCACTACGTGCCTTTGGCCGTTTGGGTCGGGATTCCCCCTTCGATTGATTATGAATAAACATTTCGCAAACAGAGCTACTTGGAGGCCTCTTGCTTCTTTAGGTGTTCGCCTATCCGAAGATATCGTTAATCTTTAGTAGCGTGGGCGGCCGTTGAGATGCTAACTAGGAGTTTATTCGTACCATTGTTCCCATTAGGGCTTATACCTGGTCAAAGACCTGGTGTGCCTAAAAGGCTGGCTTAATTGCCACCCTTTTTACCGCCAGCAACATGGGAAACTCTGTCGCCGTCGTTGATTGGTGTTGTATTATCCGCAGATGCTACAACATCATTTACAATAATAGAGCCTGTAAGGCCCATACCACCTTCTTCAGTGGATTTCCGTAAATCCGCTACAGTTTCAGCTGTAGTTTCAGTTGCTTGAGGTAGTTGTCCACCATCCATGAATCGGATGACCTTAACTGTTACAGTTTGGGTGGGTACCTCGCGAGTTACTTCAGACATATATATGCCTCCTTCGGGCTAAGCCCTTTTATGATGTTAACCGGTTGCTATAATAAAGATATTCGTTATCTTCATTCTAATTCCATGCCAAAGTCAGTTCTTCTTTAGCATCAATTGCAGCATGTAATGCATCTATTGGAATACAGTAATCAAGTGCAGCTCTAAACCTACTAGCATTACTTACATTAGCAACATAATACAGAACTTTACGCAAGTCTTTATCGCTTGTTACACTAGTGTATTCTTTATATATTTTCAATACATGCATATACGTAGTTGGACTATGACCTTTATCCTTGACACGTTGAAGAAATGGCCGTCCTGCAATAGCCTTTAGAGCTTCTATGTCATTTAAGGTTTTCTGTCTAACTAAATGTCTACCACCAGGCTTAAGATACATCTCAAGCTCTTGACTTGACGATATTTTGTTCATATTACTAGATGCTTCAACAAATATCTCATTAACTCTGGCTTTGTCTTTCTTCATACTATGTGGCAGAACAATAACATCTATTTCGCCTTTATTATCAATAATACGCGATGCTGTTACTCTTCTGTGACCATCAACGATATC
>Ga0080013_1004043_pt1 | contig 14751 bp, 14 predicted proteins | sample ETNvirenome_6_85_FD_69236 | JGI IMG/M metagenome (GOLD analysis project Ga0080013, IMG submission 69236) | Marine viral communities from the Pacific Ocean - ETNP_6_85 (SPADES assembly) (version 2) | ecosystem: Environmental > Aquatic > Marine > Oceanic | place: Pacific Ocean | collected 2013-06-19
ATCGCCCATCAAAACAATTTTTGAATTCTCACCAACACGAGTAATTACTGTCTTAAGTTCGTGAGCAGTCATATTTTGTATTTCGTCAACGACAATAAAAGCATTGTTAATAGAACGACCACGAATATAAGTAAGCGCTTCAATCTCTATTATGCCTTCGCTGACATACTCTTTTAAACTGTCGCGGCCGTTGCCCAATAGAAACTGAAGATTGTCATTTATTGGCGCCACCCATGGGGACATTTTTTCTTCTAAAGTGCCCGGTAAATATCCTATGTCCTTACCCATTGGTTGAATTGGGCGCGTCACAATCAGTCGATTATATTGAGCTTGTTTTGGGATTACGGTGTGCCAATCATCCACCGCTTGGCAGAGACCAGCATAAAGTGCTATCATTGTCTTGCCTGTGCCGGCGGGGCCAATCAAAGTTATAATATTAACCTTTGGATCCATCAAGAGGTTTAAAGCAAAATCTTGTTCTTTGTTTCTAGATTTGATTTTCCACTTTTTGTTAGAGTAGTCTATAATATGACCCAGCGGCTTTCTGTAATCAAAAAATCTCGATAAGGCAGTTTTCTTTTCATTGGCCAGCGAGACCAGCATAACAAATTGATTTGGAAATAATGCTATTTCGTCTTTATCCAAAAAAACTTCTTCTTTAGAATAAAACTTATCGATAATTTGATCATCTACTAGGTGTTTGGTAAATCCCGTATAAATTTCTGATCGGCTGCTTACAACCTTTTCATATGCATAGTCTTCGCCCGGAATATCTAGAGCATCGCACTTAACGCGCATATTGATATCGCGTGAAACAACGACAACTTTTCTTTTAGGATTATCCTTCTTTTCGCTTAGGGCAGTCGCCAAGATCTGGTTGTCAGAATCGCCAGTATCAAACCCCGGCGGAAGTAGCCCTAATTCATAGCTCCTAGCCCGCAGGAGGCCCGCTCCGCGCCTTATTCTCACTCCCTTGGACAAGTTCCCCTTTGAGCGGAGTTCGTCCAGTGTACGAATGATACGGCGGGCATTTGAGCCCACGCTATCTTGGCGCTTTTTATGTTTGTCAATCTCTTCAAGGACTTTGATGGGGACAACAATATCGTTGTTTCCAAACGAGAATATGGCGTCTGAATCAGTTAGATACACGTTGGTATCTAAGATATATGTTTTTTTAGCCATCCGGGTTCAATCTCTGCTGCCTTCGCTTGGCTTTTTCCCTCTTCTTTTTAGCATATTTGCTTTCTTTGGCTTCTTCTTCTTTGGTATATGTCTTAACAACATAATTGTTATCACCGGTGCGGAGACGCTTGATCTTGACTAAAAAATCTTCATTATCTTTATTTTGTTCAAGTAAAGATTTTCTCTTTTTGTCCGCGGACTCGTAAGAATTGTGTTGTGAAACATTTTTCCAATTTTTTGTAGTATTTTGTACTTCGCTCATTTTTCCTCTATATAATTTCGTCTACTAGACCATACTCTAAACACGTCTCTGCGTCGAACCAAAGATCGTGATCTAATATTTCATTTAATTTCTTTTTTGGTATTTTTGTATATTCCAAATAAATCTTTCTAATTGTTTTCATCATACTATCAACGTTTTTAATTTCATCTTTCATTTCTTTATACTTGCCCCACATTCCAGAGGAAAGCTGATGAATTAACATGTAAGCATGCTTGTTGATCTGTCTCTTGTCTGCTGCAATAGTCATCAAAGTTGCAGCAGAAGCAGCGCAGCCATCAACAATAGAAATAATTGGTACTTTTGATTTTCTAATTTCATCCATCGCTGCTAGGCCGTCGAAAAGATCTCCGCCGTGGCTGTTAACATGAAGAAAAATATCAGCCGATGGGCACTCTAATACAGCAGATGAATGTTGTATTTCAGCACCAAGATCTCTCAATGCCTTATTGAGCCCTAAAACATTTTTTGTTTCAACGCCTGAATAAAAATAAATTCTATTATTGACAACTTCTAAATAATCAGCACGATCCTTCGCTGGCGGCTTCATTTCATCTAGGTAGTGTAAGATTGTCACCTCTTCTTCTGAGGGTTCTGGCGCCGGCGGGGCGCCGTCGACGCCACTTGAAAATCGATAAACTCTCTTTTTAATCATTTAATCCCCCTCCGGGTGGTGGAGTCGGCGGGAGTCGAACCCGCGTCCTAAACACATCCAATTTTTCGTCATTCACAAGGTTAGTTGGTTATTTGATACCAACAAACTGTTTGCGCCGAGCGCTGTGCCAAGTTTTATTCGGTGGGAACAATTTGGAAAAACCCTTCTCTTATGAGCATTTGTTTACAAGGCGCTCACATACCCCGTAACTATGCCGCTAGGGCGTAGTTATAATTTTCAACGTTATCGTTGGCAACTAAATTGTTTCAGCGTTTTTAAAGAGCCACGCTGCCCTCTTCCTTGCACGAAAAATCCTCCTTGCCCAGTCGAATCCGTTTCGACCCCATACTATATTATAATTAGTTTTTAAAAATAAGTCAACTCTCAAAAAAGCTGGAATAATTATATTCCTTCTGCAATTGCATTAATCTTCTATAAGAAATGCCAAGCATTGCTGCAGCCGAAGCTTTTGTTCTACAAGCTGAGAATGCATATTTAACAGCGGCATCTTTAGCAATTATTGGAAGATTATTATATATGTTAAGACCATATAATTTACCTTTAAGTATTTTTGATGCTAATTCTAGTTTAAGGGCTATAATTTCTTCTAAAGATAAATTATTAAGCATTACTTCGAACTCTTCAGTAATCTTTTTTTTTCTTTTTAATTTTTTAGATATACTGTAATATTTAATATCAAATTTATTTTTCATAAGTTAACTTATTTACTAAGCGTTTAAATCATTACATATATTTTTGCAAAAATCAAGTACTTTTTAAAATTGTATTTTGCACCGCTCTTTTAACGGCTTCTTCTAGGGCCGCACCTTCTGCGCCATCAGAAGCATACTTTGTTTTTTCTTGCTTCGCAGCCTCATACTCCGGAGTTGTTACCGTATCTTCGGGCGCTAGTCCTATATCAGATTCCCACTTATCAAAGTAAAGCAACAAGTTTGTAATTAAATAATCTTGGAAATGATCACGATCCCCTTGGTTATGAAGTCGTTTGTAGGTTCGCAATATTGCATCCTTTGTTTTCTTATAAATATCGACCGCTTCATCTCTACCAGTAGGATCTAAACCAGCAATTTCTGGGAATGGTTTCTTTTCACCCTCTGGGCCTTCTATGGCTTCGGCATCAAACCTCTTTTCTTCCTCTTCTTCTGCTGCGGCTTCTTCTTCTTTGCCGGCTTTATCTTCTTCAGTCTCAAATGGATCTTCTTCTGGTTTTCTGTCAACATTAATACCTTTAAAATCAACATCAACAGCATCACCGGCTTGCTCGGCTAATGGGGCCTCGGGCATTTCGGCCTCTTCTGCTACTTCTGGATTATGATCGGGGTCTCCCACTTTGTTTATCACGTCAACTGGTGACAAAGTGTCAACAAACGCTTTTACAAGATGTTGTTTATATGATTCTCGTTGTTCTGAAGAAGTCGTTAGTCCCTTAAAGCCGGTTTCTACAGTTGGGAGTATAATTTTTAATACACCAATTAATTTATTAATTCCAGTAGATTTTGTTGGTGAATCAGATACTTTAGTTGACTCTTTGATTATTTCTTGTATTACTGTGCGTAACTTATTTTCTTCAGATTTCTGTTTTTCAAAAAGATTATATTTCTTTTTGATAAGTTTTCGGATACTTTCTCTTAACAGTTGTTCGTTCTGCATATTTTTGCCCTTCTTGTCATAAATAGTTTTGTTTTCTCGCCTAAGCCTTGTGGCTGCAGCCTCTTTTTGGTTTTCTTCTTCTGTGAAGTCAACAAAAGCGCCGGCGGGGCCTTGTACATCACCACCAGACACAGTAGAGATTTCTTCTAATTCTTCTTCTTTCCAACGCTTATATTCCTCAAAGTCGTATTCGTCGCCAACAAGGGTTTGCTTTTTGCTTTTCTTTTTCTTAAGTGGCTTCTTCTCTTTCTTGGGCTCAATGATATCTTCTTTGCCATATGGCTTTCCCTTCTTTTTCTTTCCCTTCCCTTTTTTCTTAAAAAGCTGGTCTTCGCCCAGATCATCTTCGGCCAAGTTTCCTTCTTTTATATGTTTAAAGCTCTGCACTTGTTTTTTCCCCTTTTTTATACCAATTTTTCTAATAATTTCAGACATTACCTTATTAATTAGTTCATCCGAAGAAGATTGGGAGGTTGGGCTTTCTATTGTTTCCGGTGTTTTTTTTACTTGCCCTCCCAAAAAATCAAATATTTCATCAACGTAATCGCTGGCTGCAGCAGGCAAGTTTGTCATAAAGTTTCGCTTGTCGCCATTGGCCAAATCTTCTCTCATCACAGAAGCACTAATTGGTTTTCCATTTAAGTCGTCTGTTCTTCCAGAATATACAACCGCCTGTATATCTACTGGGTGTAAAATAACATCTACACCCTCTTTACAGTATTTTCCATCTGGGCATTGGTGACTGGCTGCAAACTGTTCTGCTCTCTTTGGGTCTTTGCTGCTAGCAGCCAAAGTATAAGTCTCTCCGGGTTGAGCAGTTTCATCAATCCACCTAAAAGCAGCACGCATGGGGTTCTCTTCGCCACCGGGCGAATCTTCTAAAATAACTTTATCGCCTAAATATTGTTTATAAAATTGGCTTATTATATGAACTGAACTTTCTTTCGTTATTGCTATAGCGCTATTTTTACTACGTCGTGTTGCTGGCCCAACAAGCATAAGCACTTTGCTGACTTGTGGATCTTCTGCGTACCGCTTGGCCAACTCAAAGTGGCCAGCGTGTGGGGGTTTAAAACCGCCCGGGAATAAGGCAACAATATTACCAGCCTCTTCGCTTTGTGCTATCGCGGCCCGGGCTTTTTGGGCTAATTTTCCTGCTTCACCGCCAAGAATAAAATTACCAGTTATTTTGACAGGATCATCAGTGCCAAAAGCAATTTTATCTCTTAATACTATGCCCTCTTCTTCGTTTACTGGTCCAAAATCTTCGCCGGCCGTTAAAGTAGATAAAACGTCATTTCCTAAAAGTCGTGTTGCATGATAAAATATTGCGCCATCTCTAGCTAATTTGATACTTTCCTCATCTTCGCCAAGTAAATCTGCAAGAGGTTCAGTTGTATTTAAAACCACCTTATATATTTCTTTACTTAAGGCACCAACTTTCCTACCAGTTATTAATGAAATCTTAGCGCCCCTTGGGTTATCTGCGCCGGCTAGCCAGTTGCCCAAACTTCTTTCAATCGGCGGCTCTCCATACCTCTGATGTATTGGGAATACAGTATTTAAAGTATTTGAAAAGTCTGCCCGCGCCGGCGCGCCATCGTCTCCTTTCAGCGGCGCTACTGGGACGGAAGTATAAACTTCCATATCTAGATTATCACCTTGCAGATCTTTTGCTATTTTTGCAAAAGGAGCGACTTTATCACGAAGACTTTCTAGAGAATCCTTATCGTATGACACCTCTTTACTGGCGCGCCTTTTTTTTGTAGCCCAACTAAACTTGTTGATTCCATGTAGGGCAATAAAGTTTGTTTTATATTCTTTAACATTTAAATTTTTTAAAACAAATTCAGTATTAAAAATTACAGTTGGATCATCCCAGACGCCCAACTGTTCAAGTTCTTCTTTTATGTGTAATCCTTCTTCGTGCCACAAAGCTTTATTAAAAATATCCAACAAGATTTTAGTGGCGGAATACATGCCGTGTTCTTCTGGCCACCTTTCGCCTACGCGGCTGGTTGTTATTCCCTCAACATCAATAGGTTTAGCACTTCCTCTATCCAAAGCGAACTCTTTACCATTGGGTGTATTGGGGCTGTCTATTAATTTAAAACTGGCATTAACGCCGTCAATTTTCAAAGCTGCCGTATTCTCAATTACCCAATCGGCAGCAGTTTCGAAAAATTGTTTTAAATCTTCGCCTGTTTCGACTGCTGGCAAGTCGAAAGGGTGTTTCATATGCCCTGCTGCGCCGCCCATTACTCTGCTTCCTCTGTTATTGTAACTTTATATGCGCTATTTCTGCCACGCAGAGTCGCAGGCCCGGACGCCGCAAATGTAAAAGGAAGTTGATCTATTTCTACATCGTCATCCACATCATAATTAAATTCTTTGAATGCTTGTTTTTTAATTGTAATTCCCTTTGGCTGGGTGCCATCTGTTTTTGTTTCTTCCATTGGAACAACTCCGGTTTGTCTATTGTTCCCGGGATCAGATGCATCACCAAAAAAAACTTGATTTTTTGCCATTTTTTATTCCCCGTCGCCTACTTTGTAAAAGCTTTTGTTAATTTCTCAAACAGTCTGTTTGATTCGCTACTGGTTCGTTTTTTAATTGCTTCATTTAAGCTCTTTGGTTTAGGCTTATTAGGCAACAAGCGTTTTGACGCCACTGTTACCTCTTCTACAGGTTGTGCCGAATACTGTTGATATTTCTGCCATATATGGTGACCTTTCAGCTTCGACTTTGCCGGCTGTGCGCGCAACCACTTAACAAATTTCTTCGTTCCTTTGGAATTCGCCTTAAATTTCGGCATTTTGTGTAGTGTTATTTGAGATTTGATGATTTTTACATATTCAGGATCCGTGAACGCCGCGGCCGGCGTTTTCTTCCACGTACTCGCGGTATTTTCCTTTTTGCACTTTTTCCCTTTACATGGTCTTGGCTTAGCCGTCATCCGCGGCCGCGCCTCGCCCGGGGCGCGCTGGTCTCCTCCGTCCTTGCAGCCCTTCTTACATGCAGCTATCACCGCCGCACCACCACCGGCGTCGGCGCACTGTGCGGCGCAAGCACCCGCTTCAGCCGCATCGCCACCGCCGGCGCCGGCCGCGCCCACATCGCCAGCGACCGGGTTATCGCCAAAGCCGGGCTCGCCTGTATTTATCGTAGCATTGCCCGCATCTTCTGCGTTGGCGATAGTCCTCTCTTGATCACCGGATGTCATATTATTGAGCGAATCGCCACTAAGAAGCGCTTCCCTGATTATGTCCAGCGCGTCCTGAGTCTTCTCCGAGAGCGCTTTTTCGGGGTCGGCCTGCATCAAGGTGGCAAGCTCACTCAGGTCTGCGCCCACGTCCGTGTTTCCTTCAGTCTCCGATACTTTGGCAGCCAAGCCAACAACTTCGGCTGGATCACAACTTTTTCCTTTACACTCTTCATTTACTTTCTTTATTATTTTCTCACCTGTTTCAATATCTTTTTTTAGCTGGTCAATTTCCGGCTGATAATACATTCTTTTCTGGCCAGCGCCGCCTTTGGCGCCCTTGCCGCCACCACCCTCGCGGTATTTCCATGGCCGACAACGAAGATACGCAACAGAAGCTGCCCACGCAACACCAGCAATTAATTCAGCATTTCCGGCAATTAAAGAAAACGGAAGCGAAAATATATTTCCAAAAGTGGTCATGTGGGCGAGCCCGAATCCTTTACGAATAAGCCCAGCCATAGCGCCAAAAAGATACGTAGCAGGAGTTGCTAATAATCTAGGCGCAACAAACAGCGGCATGCCTGCTGCATAAAAATCTCTTGCCAACACATTTCTAAAAAAAGCGCTCGCCATTAAGCGGGCAAGTGGGATGGCGGCACCGACGCCAAGTGCTCCTGCACCGCTGATCGCCGCGGCAGCCCTACTGCCGGCGATTACATCCCAACTCCGACGCAAAGTTTCAGCCCGTTGCCGCTGAACAAAGGTCTTTGCTATATGGTCTGATATGGTACCTTTTATCACTTGGACCATGCGAATATCCACCGAGGCCGTGCTCTCAAAAATGTCATCCAGTGTTTTTCGAATAAGAGCCTTTTCATCTACTTTTAAATAAGCCGCGACGGCCGCATCATCTGTTATATCAACTCCCTTTGCGGCAAAGGCCTTAGTGGCCCTCTCGGGCGCCTCGGTTAAAATTCTATTCATTTCTTTCAATTCTTTTGCTTTGTTGGTTAAAGCCGTTTCAAACGTTTCTCTAAAACCAGCACGGTCCATCGCTTTCATTATTGCGACGCGCCCAACTGATGTTTCTGCTAAATAAAAGCGCCCACTCTCAATGATAGTAGTGGTAAGGAAATGGCGACCCATCTTTTCATATCCAGCAACAAAATCATGGCCTATGCGTTCATACACCACACGCTGCGCGTTCGGAGATCCCTTAACCCCAATAGCATATTTCATATATGCAATCAATGCGCGCATTTCTTCAATGTCGGTCAGCCCGGCAACCCGCTTGACAAAATCATCACCAAAAGGAACAAGTTCGGCACCGGCCGCGCTGGTCTCGGTCGACATTCCTACCTTTCTCCCCACATAAGCCAAATATGCCTCTGCCGCGCTGATGGCCTCTGGAGAATAATGCCGCGTCCATTGCGACAGAGGCCGACTGGTATTATAAACAATCTCACATGCTGTTTGAAACGTTTGTGCGTGGGTTTGTGTAACTGATTCAATAAGCTCATCTGCGTGAACCCCTGCTGCTACTTCAAATTCTTCCCTTAAAAGTTTATGAGTAGCTGCCTCAACTACATCACCAAAAATCCTTCTATAAAAATTTGGAGTTTCAAGTTCCATCCATCTTGACACTGCCGTTAGCGTCCTCGATGTAACCGCTTGCGCCGCCCTTATTCTTTTCAGTGTCTCTAGGGCCAAGGTGGTTTGTTCTATGAATAAGCCCCACTGACGCAGAAGGTTGCGCAGCCCCGGGATCATCCTTCCAACGCTAGTGTTGGCTAGCCACGTAAAAGCACTTTTCACTGCGCCACTAAGTGATCCAGCAATGACCTGTGCTACTAATTCTGGGGTAGTTTTCATCATTTTTGCAGCTACGCGCAGCACTAACCACATCGGTGCAGTCCATCCAAGAAACCTGAATGCGCGAAAAATTACTCTAAACGCAAGAATAACACCTTGCCCCGCGCCAAGGGCGAAGACTATTGATATTATACCTTGCAGACGCAACATAAATACGCGCATGCTCGCCATGCCAAGTTTTTCAGCATCTGCAGCTGCATGCAAAAAATAAACACCGATGGCCAAATCAGCTAAATCAAAAGCTGGGTGTGGTAATGCACCAAGAAAGAAAACCCACAGCGGCAGATCTTCCGCGTTTTCAACAAAAGCTTTCATCTTAGCTCTTTCAATAGCTTTAGTGCCTTGATAGCCTTTCGCAAACCATATTTCATATACCGCCTGTTCCATTAGCGGACCAACCGGAGTCTTCTGCTTGGCTGCGAACTTTTTTATTTCTTCATCCTCCGCTGGATCCCCGGTGGTGTTCGTGGGAATCTTACCAGTGTCCATCTCGTCACGGATCTGGTCACGGAGATTATCCCACTCATCCCTCTCGGTCGTCGTCGGCGATATCGCCCCCGGCAAACCAACGGCGCCGGCCTGTTCTGGAGTCCGTGGTTCATCCTCCCGGTAACGGCCGGCCCGTGCTCTCATGCCGTGAAATTGAGCCGAAACATTTGCGACATCGGCAGGCCTTGACACTTCCACCGGCGCCGGATCAGCCTGTTCCATAATGCGACCGGTCTTGCTTCCTGCTGCCCGATTCCACATTTTCCCAAGCAATTTTTCTTGTCTTTTGTTTAATTTAAATTTTTCTTTTTTTATTAGTTGTTCTGCCAATGTTTTATTTTCCATTTTAATGCTATCCTCCCAATCACGAAACAACATGTTGCCTTCTAAATATGCCTCTTCTTCCATTCCCCTCATGTGGCCATCTTCTTGTGCATAGCCCGGCCCCGTGCTGAGTCCTTGCTCAAATTCACCTCTGCCGTTTTGTGTGTGGTGAACAAGTTCGTGTGCAACGGAACGCAGTATATCTTTTATATGACGGCCGTCAACAAAAATTGTAATTTCAAGAGAATCAGGATTATAATGGGCGGTTTTCCCAAGCGGATTTGCATAATTATCAGCGTCTGATACAAAATTTAGACTAGGCTCTTCCGTATAGCCCAAAGTTTTTTTAGAGTGCGGAAAAAAACTATTAAAAAGTGGTTTATACGGGGCTAAATCTAAATTTGAACTGTTTGTAATTTTTGGGCAAACCATGTCGTAAATAAATAGTCCTAAAGTGGCTAAATAGCCTTGACACCAAATGGTACCTACTGTATAATTATATATAGGAGAACAAAAATGTTAAAAATGATTTTCGAAATGTCGGCTGTTATAGGCGTTATGTGCGGCGCAGCCTTTGTATTAAGTGCGTGTGCTTTTTATTCTTACCCGTGAGTTCAAAATGAAATTAAATACAAAAAATAAAATTCTAATTGCCGCCATTTGTCTACCTATTATGTTTATATCGTTCTGTGGCGCTACAATGTATACAATTGACTTGTTTGAGAGGACTGAGGACAATTATGTTGATGTTAGTTGTGCCTGCCAGCCTTAAAATAATTCTTTAGGAAGGCTTGAATACTCCGAATACAGCAACATTGGAACATCATACTTGGAAGCATATGCTTCATAATCACGCTGCAGATTGTTAATCTGAAAGCGCAAATCAATACAACCAGCGGAACCCCAATCCATGCCTCCGTGTATGGAAAAAAGTTTACGTAAGCCCACATCAGCCCCAGCAGGAGCCAACCAAACCCTCCAAGTGCCCCAGCCGATCTTGCCTCCGGGCCACGCGCCTTGTCTAAGTTTTTTATGTAGATTGCTAGCAGCCCAATTCCAAACAGCATTTATAATATCAAGAAAAGGATTTTTATAATGCCATGGCATTTCCTGTGGATCGCGGGTTGTATACACGCCAGACGGCAAAGGCCCAATCATGTGCATATCTTTAATCTTTTTTTGCACCCATTCTGGGACTTCTGTTAAAACTTGATCAACGCTTTTATTCAAGCCTCCCGGCTCAGTAAAATTTCCAGAAGTTGCTCGCCAAGTTTTTACAATTTTACCGGGCGGTAACTTGCCCACGCTGGGGGTCTTAAAAGCATATTCTTTAGAAGTATTAACCCAATGCAATTTTTTGCTGGGAAAATGAAACAATAAATACGAGGGCTTTTGTGTAAAATCTCCGATGGGCTCCACTTCTTTTTCTTTTGGCTTTTCTGGAGCAACCGTTCGGCCAACAAGCGCAGTATCAGTTATTTCATTTATAAAATTACGCCAATTTTCGAGTATTAGCTTCATTTGGTTCTTGCTCTGTCGTTAAGGTAGTCTGCTAATCCCTGAGCGACAGAGAGCGGATCAGCAGCTTCGGTTTTTTCCATAATTTCTTCAAGCGTTAAACCAGTCGCCATATTGCCATGGCCCATTAAATATGCATATGCTTTAGTGTAGTCTTCCATTGCTGAAACTCTGGCTCTGGGAGTGGGGATACTGTCTTCGTGTACACTGTCAGCCGCCGCAGATTCATCTGGTGTTGGATAATCACCCATTCTGTAATCATCGTCGCCGTGAATAAACCTTGGGCCCTGACCATGACCAGTGCTATATGGATGGCCATAGAAGTTCTCTTTTAAAATTTTTATTTTTACACTCATTGTTTTAAATAGTTTCCTTTATCCGGGGGGAGCACTTGGTCCCAATTTTTTAGGAGGATTCACCGTATAGGGCCCACCCTTTTTTACGTGTTTGAATTTTCTTGCTGCTTTGCCAACTAATATGCGGTAATTCTTATTATCCAAGCGCCTTCTATTTTTCCACCATTCTTTTTTTTCATTCAACGAAAATTTACGATCATATTTATCTCTAACTTCATCTGCTAATTTCTTTAAGTAACCTAGGCGCCGTAATACTTTAAAAGTCAAATTCTCAACAGAATATTCGCCGGCCTGTTCCAAACCAGATCGTCGCATATTTATTATTTTTTCCTTTAATCTTTCTGCCTGCTCTAAACCATCGTCTAACTCTAGAAGCTGATCTATTTCCATTGTTAATTCTTCTACTTTTTTTCGAATATCGTCTAAATTTGTTTGTGACCAAACTTGCTTCAAAGGTTCGGGCTCAACAGCCCATTCATCATTTGAAATACTATAAACCCCCGTGGAATGATGTACCTCGTGTACGTCTTGTGGGTATATTTCTACTTCGTGACCTTTAATTTTTATTGCATGTTTGTTGTTCCACAAACTTTTTTTACTGTGTAGGTAATCTTTAACCAGTTCAATATTCTCATCAACTTCAGAAAAGTCAAATAAAATATGAAGGTCGATGTCACTAAATTTTGTATAATTATAATTTGCTAAACTGCCGGTTAATTGGATATCTTTGATTTCCACATCAATTTTCAAGAAATTGATAAACTCATCAACAATTTTAAGCAAAGTTTCTCGTATATCGCTTTTGAAGCTTGTATTGTCCCACAGCGCTGCGCTCAGAGAACTCTGAGAGTTAAAATCATAAGCACCATAATCATTAATTGCAACTTTAATCATCATTATAAATAGTTTAAAATATCATTTGACCAAATGCTTTTCGAATAATGGGCTCACTATCTGGAACTGTATTATAATTGTCTAAATCGTTTGGGTTGACCCACTTAAAGTCTGTATGCTCTTTGTGTACGTTTTTTGTGGCCACTTGCCCCGAAAAATCTACACATTTAAAAAAATAAATACTTTTATTTTTGTTTCGCTTTTCGTCAACAAATGTAAGATTGTTGGCTTTTAAACCAGTTTCCTCGTACATTTCTCTACGCGCACAGTCTTCTTTTGTCTCCCCCTTGTCTGATCCGCCGCCGGGAAAACCCCACATGCCGGGAAACGAAGGTGCGCTCTCTTCTCTCTTTAAGAATAAAATTTTTCCTTCGTCGTTTAAAACAACAACACGAGAGGAAAACGACCGGTCTTCTTTAGTGTCACTCATAAACCTTTCCCACTTTTCAAGAATTTTTCTCACTAAGCCTCTCCAACCTTTGTTGACATTAGTTTTTTTCTTTCATTTATTTTTTTAGACACTTCTTCATAGTGTTTCTGATATTCTAAATTTGTGATGTCTGATTTTTTTATTTCGCCAAGCATAAACCAAAGTGAGCCATTTTCTTCTTTTAGGCGCTCTATTTCCTTCTCAAGTTCTTCAATTTTTTGCTCTTTTTTAGACATATTATCGTCCAAGGCCCTTGTTCTGAATAATTTTCATTAAAGGGCCTCTATCTATTCGGCGATCTTCGTCAGGCAACGTTGTCCACGCTTTCATACCTTGAGTTTTAACCCCGGGGTTTGCAGAATTAATTCCCTCTATATATGCGTCATATACCATCTTTTTAGCCTTTTTATATGGCAAGGCTTGATGTGTTAATGCTCTTATCACTTTTCTAGAAGCACTATCAAAAGTAAAGTGTCTTTTTAATTGTTTCTTTGCCAATGAGTCGGCCGTAGTTAATTCTTTTGTTGCCGCCCTAGCAAAATCTTTGGCGCCGGCCACCTTTCCTGCTTCCTTAAAAAATTCAGCTTCAGCGGGGGCCTTTCCACTTTTTGCCATTTGGCGAAGTTTATATAACTTTTTCCAGCGTTTAATGGCAAGGTTGGCTGGGCTTTTTTTCAACAATGCAGCAAATTTAGCAGGATCTTTTGACATTTCAGTTCGGGCTTTATGTGCCGCAAGAGCTTCTTTCTTGGCCATGGCCACAATTGCATCCATTTTTCTTTGTTTTGATGGATCTACGACGGGCTCAACTGGCTTCTTTTCGACCGCTGCTGGTTTTGCCGCAGGTTTAGCCGTCGGTGGCGCACTTGGCACTGGTTTCGGTTTAGACGCAAGAAGACCCGGGTTTATTACGAGTTTGGCAATGGAAACCGGTTTATTGCCCGGTCTTACCACAGACGATCTCTTAAAACTAATAAAGTTTTTTGGCGGCCCCAGCCATTTTCTCTGTGCGCCCAGGTCGGCTATTAATTCTTTTTTAGTTTTTTTGGATGTTCCACGGCCCGAGACGCGGCCTTGTGTTTCCATCTCAATAGTTTGATCACTCTGAACCACTCCTTTGTATAATCCACCATTCAGAAAGGCCGGCTTATGCAACATGTTCTCCTTTTTAGGACATTTTGCTGGATATGGATCCGCGAGGTAACCATCGGCTTTGGCACAAACATTTTTTTTAAATCTAAGATAAAACACATCGCCCGGTTGGGCTAGCCTGAGCAATCCAAAAAGATCTGCTTTCTTTCTTTGCTCTCTTAATAAAACGACTGTTTTATTTTCTTTTAATATGATTTTTATGGGATTCATACAATAAATAGTTTATTTTAAAATAGGATCTTTCCCCGACATGATCAAAGTACTTCGAAAAGATTTTTTAAGTCGCAACAATTTAGCAAATTTAGCCCTTGTTCTGGATTCCATCCAGATGGTAGATGGCTTTTTTATACGACCATCAATTAGTTGATCGCTAAAATCGTAAAATCTTGCTTTTTTGCTTTTTGCGTGGCCAGTAGCGTGAAGAAGCATTGTTATAGCCACTATAAGAGATGCTGTAATATAAAATAATTTCCGAATCCATGGAATATTTTTCACCTGTTCATTGCACCTTCTATTCTGCCTATTAAACGCAGAATTTCTGAATTTTGTTTAGTAATTTCTTTCATATCTGCTTTTAGTTCTTTAACTTCGCCCTCGATATGTTCAATCCTATCATTATCTGCGCCTTGAACCCAAAAAATAATACTTGCTATGGTCGCCACTATTGCAATTGCAAAAGTAACCCAATCTTTCACCTGGGAAAGGCTTGTTGTTCTACTCATA
>Ga0080013_1004044_pt1 | contig 14750 bp, 21 predicted proteins | sample ETNvirenome_6_85_FD_69236 | JGI IMG/M metagenome (GOLD analysis project Ga0080013, IMG submission 69236) | Marine viral communities from the Pacific Ocean - ETNP_6_85 (SPADES assembly) (version 2) | ecosystem: Environmental > Aquatic > Marine > Oceanic | place: Pacific Ocean | collected 2013-06-19
ACTTTCATAAAGGGAATGAATAAACATTTTATAATAATCATCTTTTTCTAATCTTTTATCCCAACCAAAAAACATTCCAATAGATTTCCAAATTCTATAAATATTATAATTCCATTTACCATTCTTACCGAACCAATACCATAACCTATACATAGTATTATTCATTAGGGTTTTCTTCCCAATATTTCATATCATCATTTAACCTATCTATAAAACCATATTTCGCACCTCGTTTCACCCAATTCTTATATGTTTCATTTCTCACACAATTCTTTACCGATTGGAAATAGTATTCTTTATTGTTTTTTTTTATTCGTTCTCTGTTTTCCTTACGATAATTCTTTAAGTATTCTTTTTTATCAATCATTAGGTTTATCTTTTTTTGATTCATTCCAATAATCATCATTATCCATCATATCTCTTTGTATCATCAACCAATATAATTGATTACCATATTTTTCCATCATTTCAGTTTGAGACTTTCCAAGTTGGTCTTGGACTGATTGAGTAAATGCTTTTTCTAACATCTGAATATTTGATGCCAAAGTAGCAACCATACTTGTAGTATATTTTCTTAAATAACCAAGTTCCACACCCTTGTTATACCATTCATCATATTTCATTCTACTATCCTATATTTCTTTCTTAAATCCTCACCATCAACATCATTATAGTATTTAATCTCACCGAACCTTGATACTTGGATTATGAGTGTCGCAATGCTTTCAATATCGGTAGGATACACAAATTTTATTTCCTCACCATCATTCTTATTTAACATTTTGATAAATCCATTTCGGTCATAATCATAATAGTCATCTCTCATACTAACACTATCTTTAATATTAGAAACGACATCTTTGAGTACTTGTTTAATTGATGGTTTTTCAATCTCCTTATTTTCTCTCATCATTTTTTCCCATTCATCATAAGACATAAAATCATATTCATATTCATTCTTGCCTACCCTCTTATATCTAAATGGACTTTCCTTTGGTTCAGTCTTGAATTGTTTATTACTTGGTTTATCCTTTTTAATCTTGTCTAATTCTTTCTTAGCCTTTTCTTGTTTGGATTGTTCCAACAAATCGTAAATCTGTGTTCTAAATGGTTCTCTCATTTAATTATATCCAACCAATCTTATCTTTAACTATCTCATAAAATTTATAGGTTCGGTTTAGAACTAATGGTGATTTCACAATTTCATTTTTAATTGCCTCTGATTGTATTTCACTTTTGGTTTTACCTTGTTGTTCTTGTTTCTTAAAGTAATCGGCGAAGAAGGATTTTCTTACTCCATACTCTTTAATGAATGGTTCAATATTCTTGTAAGTCATGCTAAATAAACTCCTATTTATTATTTATTTGTTATATGTATAAATATATGAGAATGAAATTATTAGTCATTATTTCTTTGACTAAAAAAATCACTTTTTAGCGAACTTTTTTGATTAAAAACAAAATCTATGACTATTTATAGATGTAAGAACATCTACTATTAGATGTAATTACAGATTACATATTTTCTTGGGCTTTAAGTGGTAAGTGGATTTTTTGACGAACTTGTTTCGTCAAAAGGAGATGTCCGTAAGGACATCGGTTCTCACTTAAAGTTTAAGGTTATAGTTGTTGGTAGATAATTCAGTTTCCAACTTGTATAGTTCTTTCAGAAAGTAAAATGTGTAATCCTGCTTAATTAAATAATAAACAAAGGTTTTTAAAATGAAGATTAAATGTATCTATTGTGATGGTGAAAATGTTTTCAAGTATCACTTGCATAAATCCAAACCAAGATTTAAGTGTAGGGATTGTGAAACAACATTTACTTACGATGATTATTACAAAAAATTAGGAAAGTCTCCCCTTGATAAATGGATGGGTAATTAAAATGAAGAAAGGAATTGTTAGACAAATTCCATCAGGTTCTATAAAGATTGATAAATATTCAGATGAGCGACACAAGACACCAATAGAATATTTTGATAAGAATACTAAACAAATAGAAACTTGTGAAATCTATAAAGTAAGTGGTAGTTATACATCTTCACTTACCCATACAACAAGTAGTTATAGTTCAGTATCACAATCAAAGGGATACTCTATCAAAAGATTGAAAGAATTGAGAAATGAGAACAAGGGAAAGTATTTCCGAAAAGAAGATGAGATACTATTGGAGAAAACCATTACTGAAAAAAGGTTCTCATTCAATAATGAATATTTAATTGAGGTGAGTACCAATCATAGTTCATCAAACCATAAATACTTAAAGATATGGAAATATTATTATGATGAATTAGAGTATGATTGGAAACCAACCAAACAAGGAATTGTAATCCCAATCAAAGATGGGAAGGATTTAATCAAAGAATTGTATGATATTTTAACTCATAGTTAAATACCCATAGTAAGTATCACCTAATAACACTGCGACCTTTAAGACCTATCACCTACTATATTTCATAGGAATTGTAGCCCACACATATAAATTAAAGAAATCAAATACCTTGATAGGGTTGATACTGATAATCAAAATCCCATACTATCAACCCACCTTGATACTTTATCTATTGAATAAAAAATATGTTCTTCCCTATCCTTTAAGTCCATCTTATCATACCCTTCTTCATAGAAATGTTTTTCCTCATCTCTGTAAGAATATTCAATAATCCGTTTTAGTTCATCAATAGGTAATGGTGGTATTTCTCTAACCTCGTCCAAGTCTTTTACTTGTAGGTTAGGTGGTTTAATGTATTTCGTCATTTTCAGACTCCTTTATATCTTATTTTTTTTAATTATCTGTATAGGTTTATAGAGAGAGAACTACAAACTCCGTGAAAACGGAGTTATTTGATGGGGTTAGATACAAAAGTAAAATCTTACTCAATAACATTATTGTCTAAATCCATTTTTAATAAAATAACCACTCCGTTATTATATCTCACATAACCCAACTACAATTAAATTGGATATATGAATTAAAACTCACCTAACAATCACCACAAGCTCCCAAACATTTTACTTATTGATGACTATTATGGGTGTATCTATCACCCCATCATAATTCTTTTCATATCAGTTGGGAACTCTAAATCCACTACTATTTTGATAATCTATCTTAAATCCAAATCTTCTATACCATTTTAGTAGTTCTTTTTTATACAATTTCCTTTTACCATTTATCAATTTTATACCAAATGGTTTAATGCTCGGTATTCTTATAGATACTTGGTGGTAATCACATAAACGACAAAGAACATCCATAAAAAAACTACCTAAACCCATTTGTCTATGGGATACTGATATATTTATTAGTTCTATGGTGTTTTCTTTGGAATCAACATTCATAGTCCAATTCCACCACACTCCTATTCCATCAACTATATTTCCGTATCCGTCCAATCTTTCTTTTGGTATATCATCAATACTTTCTAATTCCCATTTCCCATCAGTCATTTTGATAAAAGGAAAACACATTCCTACTTTACCATAATCCCAAGATTGTCTATCAAACCAACCTAATACTCCTACTGCTCTATTATTCATTTTCTAAATCCTTCCATAATCCAATTCCTAATTTTTTATCTAATTCTTCTACTTTAATAGTGTCTTTCAATTCGTATGGGTTTATCAACAATTCCTTTTCCTTTCTACTGATAAAATAACCATAGACATCTTTTTTGTTGATTGTGGTTTCAAGTAGAATTGGAACTTTACTGAAAACTTGTCTTAAAGCGAACTTTTGGGCTTCAACCTTATCAATACTCCAAGATATACCAATCTCATCTGGCTCTAATTGTAGATAATCTTTATCTTTCACCTTTACACCTCTATAAATCGTTAGTTCATCATCTAACTTGTTAAACATTTTCATTTCCTTTTCGTCCATCATTAGATAAGGATTACCTCTTTTATCAAAAAGGTCTAACAAATCTTCAACTGACCTATTACCAAGACAAGTAAGGGGATAATCGTTTAAGTCATAAAGATTTCTTAAAAGTGAATAGTATTCTTTATCATCTTCTATTTTATCGTTATTTTCAAAAAACCATTCCAACTGAAAAGGTTTTTCCATATTCCATAATACATTCCACCAATCCTTTTCTTTTATGAACTTACTTTCCAATTCTTTCTTCTTTTTATCATACACCCAATTATAGTAGTCAGCTTGGGTTTCAATACCATCTTCAAAGTATTGGGGAAATAACCTTTTATACATTTCACTATTTTTTTCTAAATCCTCTTTCGGTGGTTTTTGTATCTCTTGGGATAAATCAGTCAAATGTGTATTTACGAATCGGTGTTTTATGTAAGAATAATCTTTTGATATGTCTGTGGGGATTTGTATTGATTTAACTAATTCTTCACATAAACCACAATCAAGTGCCCATTCTCTTACATCATTCAATTTATTTTTATATTCAGTATAATCCATTTTTTCAGTTTTCATTTTCTAATTCCTTTATTATTTCTTCACCATTTACAATCAAACTCTCTATACCATTACTGATACAAAAGTTTTCTATCCAATCCCTATGACTATCCACCCATCCTTTTTGAGTAGAGTTCCAAAATATTCGTTCTAATCCCTTTTTTCTTTTCCAATAATTTTTCATTCCATTAGAAAGACTTTTTTTATGGTCCTCGGTTAAAGGTATTCCTTTGTTTATACCTTTCTTACTATTGGATATTTTTTTCTTCGTTTCTTCTGTTAGAGTTCTACCCTTTAATCCATTTGAGATATTCTGTTTGTGCTCATCTGTGAGTTCTCTACCCATCAATCCCAAAGATGTATTCCGTTTGTGTTCTTCACTCATAGGAACTCCTAACTTGGATTGTCTTATTTTTTCTTTCCATTCCTGGTCTTTCTTCATTTTATTTACCTTTGTATTTTTATTTTTATTTTTGATCCCATAATAATTATATGTTGATTTTCCCAAACGATCTGATTTATCGCTATTCTCTATCCAAATCGTATTTCTCTTACATTTTGTCCTAATGTGGGATTGTATCTTGTTTGGATTGATGTTTGCTCTAAATATTGTAGTCTTATGAAAAAATCCTTTATGGGCTTTCTATCAATCAATACACCCATTACTATTATCCAAAGTGTTTTGGGTAAATCTTCACCATTCAACGACAGACACTTTCTCATACTTTCTATGAAATAAATTTTATCATCTTCACTATCAGTTAGAACTGACTTAAAATTTTTATCCCAATTCAATTCTACAAACATTTGGAATTGATACATCATTTCCCAAAATCTATCTTCATAATCACAATACCTTTTAATGAACTCATCACTAAAAAGAGATTTTCTCATTTTACCTTTCATTATCTTTATATCATTAGAGGTAGCCTTTGGTATTGTATCTTCACTTTCTTTGGTTCTGTTTTTCGGATTGATTGTATCAAAATGTGCCATCCTACTAATACTTTCATAAGATTTTCCATTAAATAGATTGTCTTTCAATCCATTATAAGACTTGTTGTTATTCTTCATCTGTTTTCTCTTTTGATTATTTCTAATTCGTTTCTTTTTAAGTTTCTTTTTCTTCTTTTGTTTTTTCACTTTTGACCTCTTTTTTTATTGTTTATTTCTTTCATACTGGATATTACAAAAGTTATATGTGTAAGGATAAATTTGTATATTTTTACCCTATAACATTTTAGATTATTATATGTTAAAAAAGAGAATAATTGACTTTATACCAAAGTCCAAATACAACAAACTTGATGAGGATATACGGATTGAGTACCTCTCATATAAACGACTATTTTGGAACACTACTCAAAAAGAAGATGCGATTAAAAGAGCCTCTACAAAATTGAAAGATGAGAGAAAGAAACTACGATTGATGAAACGAGAATTGACTGAACGAAATGGTGTAATCGCTCATTTAAGAGATAATTTTTATTTCACTTGTTCTGTGGTTTCATTTCATAATAAGGTCAAAGGAATTACCTACTATAACCTCTGTATATCTAAACCTAATGATAAGGTAAAGAATTGTTCTTTGGGGAATGAGGAAACAATTACAGAACATTTACTACAACACTATAAGACAAATAATAAAGTTAAAAGTGAAATAAAAGATGATTGGAAAGGTTGGTTAAAATATGAGACCAACTTTGGTAAGACCTATGAAAAGATTTTAGATATGATTATGGATAGTCCAACAAAATTTCACGATACGAAAATGAATAGACATACTCTATTTCCAATTAAATAAATCAAAATTATTTTATCCAACTGATTGTTGGTTTCCCCTCATAACCTCGTTCCCATACAAACCAACCATACGAAATCATACCTCTTAAATCTTCTTCTTCTAAACCTCTCTTTTTCAAGGTTGGTCTTTTACTGAATTGGTAGAATGATTTGAGTGGAAACTCTGTATCTTGGAACATATTATATCTTTCAACTCCCTCTAAAAATGTTGTCTTACATAAAAGGGCTATCTTATTTCGTGTATATTTCTTTGCTTGTAAAACGAATTGTAATCCATCTTTGTATGGTGGGTTGGTGATGAGATTATCTTGTATCCCAATTTCACTTACAACTTTATCATCTAAAAAATCAATTCCACCATTTCCATATCCTCTATCAATTATATCAGTAGATAAAACCTCGTATCCATTTTTAATCAACTCTTTTGATATGTCCCCATTTCCACAAGCACATTCCCAAATATTTCCATCAAACTTTTCTTTTTCTAATAATGATGATACGAGTGGTGATGGTGTTATGTAGAAATCATTTTCATCTCTTTCACCATTCTTTCTACTTGCCCCTACGATAGATAATGATTTAGATATATTGATTTCTTCTACTAATTCATCAAGGGTAGGTTTCCATCTATTTAATAAGTCTCTGTATTCAGTTCTAAAATCATTTGGTTTCCTACCAGCCCCCTTTTCATTTAGAATATATTTTTCTCTAACGATACTATAAGCCTTCCCAATACTCAATAATCCCAAGTCAATTTTGTCTAATAATTCCTCATCATATTTTTTAATACTCATCAACTTTTTAAGATTGGTCGCTCCTATATTTAACTTTTCACTTACATTTAGAATACTCCAATTCTTACCACCATTACTTTCCCCATTTTTAGGACGACCTTTTTTAATCAGTTTGGAATATTCTTCTTTCAGTATTTCGGCTTCTTTCAATAACTCTTTGGTTGTTTTTATCCTCGTCCTATTACACTCAACAAGGAATGCTAACTCTGACTCAACACCATCTACTAACCTACATTCTACATCTTCCCAACCAAGTTCTTTTACAGCCTCTAATCTTCTATGCCCCGATAGGACTTTATTATTTTGTGTAATTACAATCGGTTCAAGTAATCCCAATAATGATATGGATTTCTTTAACTCTTTGTGATGGTTTTGATTAAACGAATATATTTCTTCATTTATAGGGTGAGGTTTCAATTTGTCTAATCCAACTCGTAATATGTAATTCATTACATCTCCTTTCTTAAAATTAAAATAGGTTCTGTTTTTGATATTTTCTTTGTATTCATATCAAACCAATTATTTTTAACTCCATCAACCGACACTCCAACCATTCTTGCCATTACCATATCGTATCTACCGACATAATTAAACCCTTGTTGAATTGATAGACCGATGGTGTCTTGTTCTAATGGAATAAAATTATTCTCACCCATCTTTATATCTGCGATATTGAGAATTAAATAACCTTTGGGTTTAAGATAATCCCAACAATTCTTTATCATAGGTTTCATAAATCCATTTAACCAATCTCTATAATTTGGAAACCTCTTACAACTCTGTTCCTCATCTTCACTATATCTTTCTCTGTGAAAATATGGTGGTGAGGTAAAACAGATAGATAATTCACCCTTGTAATTTTGGAAGGATTTATTTTTATGGATTACCTCTGCTCCTTCATAATAAATCTCGTATTCATTCTTACCATTACACTCACGATTATAGAACGCTCCAAGTTCTTCATAACAACCTTTATTATTCGTATTTACATCAGTTCCGATGTATTTGATTTTTCTATTTGAGGATAATGAACCAAGTAATCTTCCACCCCAACCACTACACATATCCCATACAATATGACTTTCATTTTTGGTTAGGAATTTTTCGTAAATCCATCTTGCGGTAAGAGGTGGAAAATTGACGGCTGGTTGAGTTCCAAGTCCTATACGGAATACTTGTAAAATGTTAGGAATAACCTTCGTTTTCTTTTTGTATGTCCTCACCATATAACCACTTGGTTCTATTTCATCAAAATCCATCACATTCCTAAAATCAAAAGAGTCCAAAACACCCTTTTTAACGAGTTTTTTTGATGATTTGGTGTCTATGTATAGATTATCGTGGGATCCGTCGTTTTCATCTTGATTTATTGGCTCCAAATAGAAACCCGTAGTTCCATTTAATCCCCTTTTCCACTTTTGGAAGAAATTTATATCACTTTGTCCGTTTGGGTTTGATAAATACTGACTAAATGAATACATACCATCAAAACGAACATTCCTAACAATATGTCTCTTAAATCTTCGTTTTAATCCATCTTCATAGAAGAAATCTCGTATAGATGGTTGATTATCAATTTTGGTTGAGTACATACTTGGGAAGAATTGATTACAAGGAACTTTTGTATGGTTCTTTATGAAACCTAAAATGTGTGGATAGTTCTTATCCTCAAATAAGAAATTTTCTATTGGATAATCTTTTAGTTTATTAAATGATTTAATTACATCTTCTTTTGATTTACCAATAATAGGTGGATTACCATTATCCCATAACTCAACAATTTCATTTCTTAAATCATCTACCCATTTAGATAATTGTGGGAATGAAAAATTCTGTATCTCATCATAGGTAATATTTGATTTTAATTCGTGAAGATTTGTCCTTTTTATATTCCCATTCTGTTTCTTCTTATTTCTTAAAACATCTAACTCTTTCTCATACTTGGACTTATTCCATTTAATAGGCTCTACATTTTCTAAATCATAATTTCTTATACCAACAACCCAAAATAAAGTATTGGTAGATGGACTTATGTTTTCTTTTAGCCAAAGGAAACTTTTGTTCTCATAAGTCCAATCTAAAAATGGTATATCAGTCTTTAATAATTTTTGATATGGATATGAACTTGGTATAATATGTAATTGACCTTTATACTTTTCTTCATCTAACAAATTATCGTAATACAATTTTTTATTCTCATCAAAGAACTTGGATAAGGTAATTCCATAAACATTATCCACTTTCTTATTATACCTAACAATACCTTTTAATATTCCTAATAGGTTTAATCCACTACCACAAATAACCACAAGATTTTTTAATTCATTAGGTATGTTTTGGACTTGATGACTTGTAGTATCAATTACAGATGAACTCTCCATACCAAACTTGATTTCATAATACCCAAATTCTTCTTTGAGTTTCTTTACATCTAACTTGTAGCCTGATGGGTTTGGATTTCCAACACCATAGATTTGAGCCCCTAACTTTTGTCCTATGGATACATTCAGTCTATTTACATCAACTTTACTATTATCATAGATAGGACTTACGACAATACATTTAAGTCCAAAGTATTTACTAACTGATGATACTATGGTTGATTGAGGACTTGGTAATCCACAACCAGTAATCAACCCACCATTATATTTAGATTTAATCTCATCAAGGTTTTCATATACAATCTTCAAACACTGCCTAACCTTCCCACCTTTGATAATCTCTCCAAGTGAAAACATATCATCTCGTTTGATTAAATAACCATCATAGGTTTCTATTGGTGAAATAAAACTCATAAGATTTTTGTAATGAGTTTTAGAATATTTAGGAAATTCTTTGGGATTTATTACCAAGTTATTTCTCCAAGTAATCCTTCACTTTACCATCAAAAGTAAAAGTCCATTCTTTTCTCATAAGGTCTAACAAATCTTCTATACTTGGTTTATGAGCCTTCATCATATTATCAAACATTTTGTTTAATGGTAGTAGGTTCATATTCCGAGTTCCACGACCTTTATATTCACTCACCATTTCTATTCCACTACGAGCCAAATTAAAAGCGTCTTGTAATCCTATCTTCTCATCTAAAACATATTGATGTAATACTTTGTTGTATTGTTTTATTTCAGCCATCTTTAAATCTTTATCTTTCATTTAATATCTCCTTTATATCTTCTCTCTCAAAAAAATTAGGATAATCATTTATATCATTATCCAATACAAGTTCCTCTCGTTTATTCTTATGACTTTTCTTTAATCTGTAATACCACTTTCCATCTTCTATCTTATCTAAAATATAATCATTTGGTTTGGGACAATGCAACCACGACCAATTAGATAGGACATTTAATTTATTTTTATTCTCTGTTATAGGATATGTCTTACAATATCTCGGTCTATCATCTCCAAACGAACACCCATTACCATTCAGATATTTACATTTCCCATTTTGATATTCTATTGGTTTAATGTCCTTGTTGTATTTCTTACTTAAATACTCAATTTCTTCCTCACTAAACTCCACTTGAAAACTTTGACTATTACAACACCCATAATTACAACCTATTCCACATAGGATTTTCTTACTAAACCATTTATCGCTTATCATCATATAATCAATTTACGGCGAAAAGATTTAAGTAGGCGAATAATTTAATTCACATTTGACCTACTTTTTAATACAGAGGAATGGTGTTAAAGTGCTATAGGGTAAAAATTGACCTCGTAATGAAAATCGGTTAGGCTGGTATTTTACAAAAAAAGTATTTTCCTATTCACGAGAAACTATCCACCCCCGATCCCTTTTACCTCGGTAGCTCAGTTGGGTAGAGTCATTTTAGGTTATTGGAATTATCTTGGAGCGTATCAGTCTAACTTGGTGAGGATGGGATTATATGTTTAGTCTAACTTATAGTCTGACTTATAGGCTATAGGTAAGTAAAGTTTTCAGTCTATACTGAACGGACTGAACTACCGACCTACCGAGGGGATTACAACTTATTTATTCATCAACCAACTATCTATAACGATTTCCTTATCAGTATCGTTCAATCGTTCCACCTCAAACTTTACTTTTATCATCGTCCTATGAGATGGTTGTGGGTTCTCTTTACTCCATATAGAATTATCTTCCCAATTATCATATTTGGTTAAATGAACTTTCTTTTTTTCCATATACTTTAAGAATTCTAATATTACTTTTTTCTGTTCTTTATCTCTCATTCTACACTCCAAGTGAAAGGGTTGTTTTAGTAGTAGGTTCTATTTGTGTTCCCATATAATAATCAGTCATACGGATTGATGTATGACCTACAATTTGCCTACATAAATCTCTGTTGTTAGTTTCTTTTACAAACCGAGTTATGAAATATCTTCGTAGTGAATGTGATGTAATTATACCATCAATATCAAGTTCATCTCTCATCTGTCTAAACCTCTGTAAATAATATGATGATGTTGTTGGTAAATCTAAATCAATATCTATCTCAATTCTTTTATTCTGTGATGCGAACTTTTGTATCCTTGTTCTGTGAAAAAGATAAAGACCTTTATGTCTTTTCTTCATCAAATCTTCCCATATAAGTTGGTCGTCCTCGTGTCCGAAATTCAAGGTTCTACTTAAATCACCTTTACCTACTATCTTTATCGTTTTATTGTTTATATCAATATTTCTGTTTCTTATACCGACAAACTCACTAACTCTCATACCAGTTTTTAATTGTAATCTCAACATTAAAATAAACTTACCCCAAAATTCATCATTCATATTCTTATGGATAAAGTCTATTATAGACTCATACTCAAAACTATCAATAGCCCTTCTTTTAGTCTGTATTCTCAAACTATCACTCCAACCTCTTGGTAGGGACTTTAATATATCATACGGAAACTTGCCTTTGGTCTTACTTGATATGTAATTGTAGAACCCTCTAACATTTCTAAATGAAATTCCACAAGTAGAAGGAGACCATCTACCACTGCTCATTCTTTCTTTCCAATATTCACTAAACCAATCAATTCCATTTTCAATATGATTGTCTATCTCATAACTCTCTGTATGTTTATCTACCACCCAATCATAATATTCGTTTATATGAAATTGGTTTTGTTTAAGGGTAAGTGGTGATAGGAGTTTAGCCGTTGCTGTATGTCCTATCGTCCTACTACAATAACTTTCAACCCACCACCTAAAATCATACTCATCCATATCAGAATTATATTTCTTTTCGGCTTGTTCTCTCTGTTTCTTTACAAATAATTCGTGGTCTCTTACTATGGTTGTTGAACCCTTAAAATACTTACGATAATTCTTATCATTTATATTACTGATATACTTTTCTTTATGAACCTTTTTTACCTTCACCTCTCCATTATTCCTAAATAGTTTTGGTAAAGTATAACAGAGAATTAGTTTTTTTGTCTTATAGTCAAATCTGTAAGAAAAATGTTCTGTAATCTTATATTTTTCTTTTTGTTGATTATAGAGTTTCTTTAATTCTATGAGTTTCTTATTTTTAGTCATCGTTTAATTTCTAATAATTTATAATTTGTATAGTGTTTAGATTTCCCCTATCAAATTTTAGTTTTTTTATAATTTTTTGAAGGATGGCCGATTAGCTCAGTTGGTAGAGCAGTAGACTGAAAATCTATGTGTCCTTGGTTCAATTCCGAGATCGGCCACTTTTCAATTTGTTTAATATTTGTGATGATTTTTTTATTATTTCCACCCCCAAAATTATTCAGGATTTTTGAGAATTACAATATAAAATGTAGTGTATCGTGTAGTGTAAGGATTTAGAATTATCTGTAAATATAGTAATATAAGGAGTTATAGGTTATATGAAATGATAAAGTATTGGACTGAAAATCCTTTATCCCCATTCTAAACTCAACAATAACTCAATTTAACTATCCCTTGTATGTTAGTGTATATGTAGTGTAAATTTGTAGTGTAGTATGAGACTATTAGAGAACGATTTGATATACAAGAACATAGGATTACTAAATATTTTTAAAATACCTTTTTACTCTAATGTAGTGTAAGAATGTAGTGTAAGATTTATCTAATGAAGAACACGCCAAAACAACAAATAAACAATAACCATAATAGAGGTGAAATAATGAAAAGAGCCTATGGTCTTTCAAGGGTGAGTACCATAAACCAAGAACATAACACATCAATAGACCACCAAAGAGAAAAAATAAGTCAATATTCTAATCTAAATAATTTCAACTTGGTTGATGTTATTACTGATGTTTGTAGTGGTTCGTATGAAACTCGTGATGGGATTGAAGAAATAAAATCTCTTATAGATGAGGGTAAGGTTGATGTTGTTTTGATTTGGAATACATCAAGAGCCTTCCGTTCTATGATAGCCTTTTCCAAGTTCTATGAATATCTTAAAAACCACTCGGTAGAATTGATTAGTGTAAGTGAGGGGATCCGTAGTTCTCGTAAAGAGGGTGAGATGATGTTTGGAATTATGTGTAGTGTCGCAGGTTATGAGAAAGATTTGATTGTTGAAAGAATGATGAGTGGTAAGATACAGAAAGTTAAAAATGGTGAAAGGTCTTTTGGTGGGAACTTACCTTTTGGATACACTACTGAAAGTGATGGTGAAATAATTTTAGAACCTACTGAAAGTAAAATTGTAGAATACATTTTTCGTAAGTCTAATAAACTATCAAAGAATAAAAAACTTACACCAATCAAAAGAACCAAACGATTACTGAAACTCTTAAAGTCTCGTGGTTTCAAGTATAGAGGTGGTAAGGACTTTCAACCTTATCATTTGAGAGTAATGTTGAATAATGAATTTTACTTTGGTGAATTGAATTATGGTGATGTTAAAACTCCACATAACTATCCAACAATCATTAGTAAAAGAATGTTTAACCAAGTTCATATTAGTTAGATGAAATACTACATTAGAAATATTGGGTGTGAATTATGTAGAGGGTTCTGTGCTAATCAATATGACGATGGACTTGGATATTTAGATTGTATGTTATTCGTTAGAAAAAAGAAAGAGAGTAAAGTTATGAGATGGATATTGAAATATATTTTTAGGACTAAATATGTGATGTTGTTGTTGATGTTTGGATGTGAAGATGTATCCTCAAATGGAAACATACCAATCAATAATGAAGAACAATTTTCCTTCTCTGTTGAAATGTTAAATGAAAGAAATTATCCTATGTATCTTGATAAGAATGGTGAGTACCATATTGATATTTCATCTAACCATCAAAGTATATTTAAGATGAAAGGAACAACCAATAGACCAAGATATACAGAAAGAATAACTTGGACTAAAAATCAATCTTATCTATGGTCTAATGGTCTTGTAGTAGATGACTATTGTTTAGTCAATCCAGCGTCTTATACGAAAGATGGTATTGGTTATTCTATGGTAGGATTTATGCCTGAGATGGAAAATAGTTCAGTTGTTATTTACGGACATTACTATTCTTTAACTGATAGTGTGGTCGTCCATATTGAATAATCAACTTTCATAAAGGGAATGAATAAACATTTTATAATAATCATCTTTTTCTAATCTTTTATCCCAACCAAAAAACATTCCAATAGATTTCCAAATTCTATAAATATTATAGTTCCATTTACCATTCTTACCGAACCAATACCATAACCTATACATAGTATTATTCATTAGGGTTTTCTTCCCAATATTTCATATCATCATTTAACCTATCTATAAAAC
>Ga0080013_1004045_pt1 | contig 14749 bp, 16 predicted proteins | sample ETNvirenome_6_85_FD_69236 | JGI IMG/M metagenome (GOLD analysis project Ga0080013, IMG submission 69236) | Marine viral communities from the Pacific Ocean - ETNP_6_85 (SPADES assembly) (version 2) | ecosystem: Environmental > Aquatic > Marine > Oceanic | place: Pacific Ocean | collected 2013-06-19
CTTGAGCTGCTTTTACAAGTGATGGATCAAGTTTAAATCTTAAATCATCTCCTCCAATTGCTGATGCCATATCAATTCTAGATGCATCTCTTGCAGTATTTTCAGGAAGCGTTGGACCTGGATTACGTCTTGCAAATTCTCCTGCTGCAAGACCTCCAGCTATTGGATAAAGTGGATTTACTTTGTATTCGTATTCTGCTGGTTGTGGTGCTACTGCTGCTTGTCCTGGTGTTGTTATATATTGTTGTTTTTCAATAGGGCCTACCCATTTACTTTCTGCAGGTATTGCGTCTCTGCCTTCTACTGCGTCTTTAACTACTCTTCTAATATAAGGATTCAAAGATGAATCAGGTGCTATATTCATCCAATCTAATCCAAGAGGTAGTTTACCTGTTTGTTCATTAGGTTGACTAAAAATATTTCCCCAGCCACTTCCAAGAGTATTTCCAAGTAAAGTATTCATAATACCACTTTGATTTGTTCCTTGACCTAAATAATTTGAAAGTAGATTATTTATTGAATTTACTGTTTCAGTTTCTGCCTGTTTAGTAGGGTTTCCTGTTAAAATATTTCCTATAGATGTTCCAATATTTCCTATAGCTGATCCAACTGTTTGACCTGTTCCACCTTTACCTATTACAGTATCAATAGTTCCTCCAGGTACAACATTTCCTAATAATTCTCCTATCCAGTTTTGACTACTCATATCTCCTGGAATAAGATCCCATTGATTTGCAGCACCACCTAATACAGCAGCCGTTAATACAGGATTCTCTTTAATTTCATTTGGAATAATATCGTCTTTAATTTTATCAACTAAATTACCAAGAAAATATCCTGGTCTATTTTTAAGTCCAGCGACACCACCACTAGCTAATTGTTGTTTTCTAGATTGTGTATATGTAGGTTTTGCTGATCCACCATAAGCCATACCTTGCATCTCTTGTTGTATAAATTCTTTAAATGATATGGGTTTCTTTCCCATTTCTTCCATTTCAAAAACGTATTTTTTATATTCATCTACTATAATAGGATCGGCTTGAGCCATTCTCATGTCTCTTCTATCTTGAACTGGACCACGAGAAATATCATCATAAAAATTTTCTTTTTTCCATTGTTTTATAAAAATTTCTCTAACTTCTGGTGTAGCAAGAGATATGTCGTATCCGTTTTGTTGCTCAAACGCCAAGGATATTGAATCCATCATACCAGCCATTTCCATCTCTTTTACTGTTGGAGATTTAGGTCCTTCGTCACCTGTATATTTAATTTCTGGTGCACCTGATTGTAATGATGATATTCCTGTTCTATCTATAGCCATAATTTTTTATGTGTTAATTTTTAAAGGCAGGATTTTCACCTGGTTTATAATAATACTTGTTTTTCTCATGTAAATCAACCCTATGTTGTTACTTCTCTAGGTTTAATTTCAAGCGCAGATAAGACTACATGTAGTCTATTAGCCGTTGCTGCGGTTACTTTTATCACTTCGCTTTCTGCAACCACTAAGGGCGCAGATAGTAATTCGGTTGTTGCATTGGCAGATATAGCTTTAGTTTTAAAAAGGCTAAAAACAGCGTCATCCGTATCAGTTATAGTCACTGTTATAGTATCAGCATTACCTGAGTCTTCAGACACTATTATAGACTTAATAACAGCTGTTGTAGCTGTAGGTACAGTGTACAATGTAGTAGCACTCGTACTCGTTAAATCCTTTTTTTTATTTACAAATGTATTAGCCAAAGAAATAAGCCTCCGCTTCTGCTTCTTCTTTTAAATCTTGTTGAAAAGAAGTGTTTAATTTTTGTACTATACTATCAACGTCCCTAACAAACGATTGTTGTATCTGTTGATCGTATTTTTCTAAAGGTTGTGTTAATGATTGTACAATTCTAGCCATTATGCTATCTTTATTCCCCCAACTTCACTTACTAAAAAGTTTTCTATTTGTTTACTAGTTTGTGTAAGTTTATTTAATTGATTATTATTTAATTTCTGTCCTTTATATTTACCTGACTCTATTACTTTGTTTAATTCGGTATATCTTTGTTGTAAAAGATCTATTTGTCTTGGTGTAAATTTTTGAACACTTTTAGTTATTACATCTTTAGGTACCTGAGCTTGCATAATACCTTGTTCTCTTTTGTCTCCACCATCCCTAGGAGTGGTATTAATAGTTTTTGTTTCTCCTGGTTTTGTTAAATTACTTTTTAAAGTTTGTATAGTATCTTTTGGTTGAGTCCACCCAAATTTCTTTGCTAAATTAGCTGCTGTATTAATTCTATTATAACCAGTATATAATGTGCCAAGTTTTGTACCAGCAAGTAATTGTGGAGCTAAAACACCTAACCCTATATTTTTTATAGTTTTTCCTAAACCATCATCAAAAAAACTTTTGGGTTGTAAATTTTCTATCATTCGGTTTCTACCATATTCAGAAAACTGACTTACTTTACTTCTATCTACATTTTCAAAACCTCCACCTGTATCTAAAGAAGTATCTTGAACTCCAGTTTTTCCTTCAAGACCCATACGTCTTTCTCTAGCTTCATTTATTATTTTGTTTTTAAGAGCTGCTTCCTCTTTTTCTTTATTAGAAATTTCTATTGCCCTTTCTAAACTTTTTATTGCTCCTTGTTCTCTTTTATTAGCAGCAACTTCATTTAAAACTTCTTTAACAGTAGGTCCTTGATGTAAATCTTGTCCACGAGAAGTTGGAGTTGTATCTCTTGTAGTTATACCTAATTCAGCAGGTCCACGAGGTGGCGTTGATGCTCGTTCGTCTTTTCCATTACTACTTCCACTATCAGATTTACTTCCACCATATCCTCCCATATCTCCTTGAAGAGACATGATGCCTGATGGACCACGGTTAGGTTTGCCATCTTTTAATGAACCATAAAGATTCAAATCAATTAATATATCTTTTTCTTTTTCAGTAATGTAAGCAAGTTCTGCAGGTTCATGATCTGGAGATGATAACCATTTCTTAGGAGCAGTAACCATTTTCTGCTTACCTAAATAATTAGGTCCACCACCTTGTATTGCATAATGTTGTCTTGTGCTTTTATCTATTGTCATTACCTTCTCCCGTCCGCTTGTACATCTAATCTAAAAGTTCCAAGCTTCCAGTGTTGTCCAGTACTTGTATTATCTACTTTTAAAGATATGGCTCTTGCTCTAGCACGGGTATCTATTTTAGTTGTACTTGTAGTTGTATCAAAAGGACCTAATGAAGAACTTGCTTCTGAATCTGTTGGATAATTTTTTAATAATAATGTAACTCTTGCATCTCCAGTTTGAGTTAAAAAGTCTGGAAGTACTCTTCTAATTTTCATCATGTATTCACCATCACCTCTTAAATCTGCTCCACCACTTTGATTTATAGCTATATCATAATCACCTGATTGAATACTTGCAGCAATAGCTGAAGATGCACCATCTTTAATTTGATTTACTCCTGTTTCATGTTCATAATAATATGTAACACCATCTATATTACCAACTGTTGAATCACTTGTACCATCTGATACATATTCTGTTGCATGTGGTTTACCAAATATATGTGAATCAGACCATGTTGATCTAGCTAAAGAACTTGTAGTCCACACAGGTCTTTCAGGTGTGGAGTCCATATAGTTATATGTAACTGATCTATTATTAGATGCAGCACCACTACCAGGATAGAACCAGGTAACTTCACCAAACAAATTATTTAATCCAGCATATATATGATTTTTAGGAACTGTATTAATATCATCGTAAACATAATCTTCAACCAGGCACGCTAAAGATTCTAGTTTACCAGTGTATCTAAAGAAACCATTCTCTGACATCCAATAAGCAGAACCATCAACCTCAACAGCTGCATTCTTTCCAATCAATCCACAGTTTGTTCCAACTTGTTGGAATGAAAAAGTAAATGGAGCACCCACAAATCTCATAATAAATAAAGATGTATCAGTCCAAATGTAAATTGCATCCCGACCTCTTAAAGCTCCCACGATCCGTGTTCCGTCGGCCAGTCTCTGTGTACCAGCAGTATTGGTTGCTGAAGGTGCATACGAAGTTGAAGCATTGATGCTCTCCTGATCCGACCAACGTATGTACATATCATCTTGTGTTGATGTTGTTCCAATAGTTGTTTCAGTTCCAAAAAATACTAAGTGTCTATCGGGCGTTGATACTAAAGTTTGAACTGCTGCTGTTGGTGCATTGGCAACAATAGTTGCTCTTGTAGCTGTCGCACCCGTTGCATTTGAATCCCATTCAAAAGTTGCACCATCTGTTATGGTTGCAATAAGTTTATTTCCATAATTGTCCAAGGTCCATAAACCTGGAGCCGTTACAATATCACCTGTTTGTGATGCACCCCATTTAGTGTAATCGGATGCGTCATTAACAGTTGCTCCATCAGAGTGACTAGCAGCTGTCGTGTTATCTGATCCTCTAGTTAATCCTGATAAAGTATCTGTTCCTGTAGTATTCGTTGTATAAGCAATTCTTTCACTATCTATTAAAACTGTTCCAGATGCCGGCATACCTCCTGAATCATCTAATACAATACTTGTTGAAGAATTTGTTAATGCTCCATTTAGTGTGTCTGTAATTTCTCCAGCAACAGTACCACCCCATAAACCTAGTCCCCAACCAGCAGCTGATGCTTCAACAGCAGGGCCAATTGAATAGTAATGCTGAACTCTTATACCACCAGAAGTACTAGCGCCTGATCCAGATTCTGCTGAACCCATTTCAATAGTAAGTGTTGTAGAAGTTGGGATTGATGTAACCATAAAAGTAATACCATTAAAATCATCTCCATCAAAATTTGAATTAGTAATAGCTGTAAAACTATCTAAATAAATAATATCGTATTTTTTAATATTGTGAGCAGATGAAAAAGTTAATGTAACAGTTGCATCGCTTTGTGTTGTTGTAAAAGCACTAGTTAATGTTGTTGTAGCTTTAATAGGAGTGATATCATAAAATGCTCCTCCAGAATATACATACAACATTCTGTTTGTACCAAGAGCTGCATACTTAATACCACTAGCATTTACAAAATGATGTAGTGCTGTGTTTCTACCAGTAAGAGTGTTGTCTCCTAGTTGAGCCCAACCACCTATTTTTTCTGGGGATTGATATCTAAAACGAACGTAGTCTCCACTAACCCATTGGCCTTCGCCTCCAGTTGCTGTGACTTGTTTATTGAATCCTGGTTGGATATTAATTTTCTGTAGCATAGTGAGTTTATTCTATGCCTTATGGTTTAGTCGGCCATGTCGCGTTATTACATTTATCAACAGTGTCTTTACCCGCTGGTAAATCTCTTAAATCTTTACGATATGTTTTCATATCGTCAGATAAAGTATTATCGGACAAGGCAAGATAATCAGTTTCAGCTAGAAGTCTATTTCTTTTACTTCTTAAATCAGCCAAAGCTCTCGCAGGAGCTGCATCAGCCCATGCTTTTTCTTCAGCATCTCTAGCTGTTTCTTCTTCAGCTGTAAACTGAACTCTATTTCCGTTTATATTATGATATCTTGGCATAGTTTTCCTCCTTTTTTGATTTATATATCATTATTATTTAATTCCGTAAAGGCAGATGTCGCCGGCATCTATGTTTCCATCATCCATTTTAAACTGAACAGCATCTACAGCAGATGTGGTATTACCATAACCTGCCATAAAACTATCATGTGATCTTGCAGCACCAGCACTTGAAGTTCTTCCTATATAATGCTTAACAAAAGTAGTAGAAGATGGATCAAATAGGTGTATATAACCACAAGCACTTTCATCAGCATTTGAAAAATCTGATGATCTGTGAATTCTTTCAAATCCTGTACCTTGTGCAAGATCACCACCTGTTCTATAACCCAAAGAGGCAAACGAATCATCTTCTCCATGTTCAGCTAAAAACTGTGTGCTAGTTTTTGCAACATTATAATTTGATCCACTATCAACTGATAAATTAAATGTTAAACTTCCTGAAGCTGAACCATGTATATCTTTAAAAGTAAACACATATTCCTTGTAAGTATCATCAAGAACAACATCACTACTTCCATCAACAAAAGATAAAGTAGAAGAACTAGAAGCTGTTAGCTTTTTAATAAATGTCATACTACCTAATCCTGTAATACTTCCAAAGGTAGTAGCTGATCTTACACCTCTATTATTTAATTTAACTAAAGCCATTATGAATCCTTAATTCCATAGAGTTTGAAAGTGCCGGCGTCTATATTTCCTGATGACATTTTGAATTGTATTTCGTCAATAGCTGAAGTTGTGTTGAAATAACCAGCTGTATGTTCATTATAATTAAATTCATTATGAGAATATGTACTATTTTGTGATATAAAATGTTTAACAAAAGTAGTAGATGATGGATTAAATAAATACATATAACCAGAAGCACATTGGTCATTATCTGTTCCAGTAGCTGCAAATAAGGTTTGAAAACCTGTTCCTTGTGCTAGATCATTTGTGGTATTATAACTAATATCAGTATCAGAATCTCCTTCATCATGTCTTGCATAAAAAGATGTACTGGTAATTGTTTCATTGTAGCCACTTCCACCAGCAGCATTGCCTTGAAATTGTAATTTAGTGTTGTCAGCAGATGGATGTATATTAATCCAAGTAAATAAATAAATAGGATATGTGCTATCCAAGACTACATCTGATGTACCATCAACAAAATCAATAGTAGAACTTGAAGATGCTGTTTGTTCTTTAATTAAAGTCATAGCACCAGAAGATAAGCTAGAAGCTGCTGTAATAGCACTTAAAGAATTGTTATTGTATTTAACTAATGCCATTATTTAATTCCATAAAGTTTAATTGTTCCATCAAAATTTCCACCGCTTTCTACACTAAATTGAATTGCATCAATAGCGGATGTAGTATTTGCATAACCAGCAGTAAATACATCCATAGCATAATCTGATGTATAATATGTGCTTGTTCTTGCTATAAAATGTTTAACAAATGTTGTTGATGATGGATTAAATAAAGTAAGTTCTCCAACTGCACTTTCATCTGAACCATTACCAGCACTTTCAGTAAAAACTTGAACTCCTGTGCCATTTGCTAAATCGTTTCCTGTTCTATATCCAAGTGATGTTTCACTATCATTTTCTGCATTGTAAGCACTAAAATAAGTTGAGGTTTTAGATACATTGTAATTAGATCCAGTATCTGCACTTAAATTAAATTGAAATTTTTTATCATCCGTAGCTGGATTTAAATCATAAAACTTAAACACATATTCATCATAGGTGCTATCAATTCCAGAAGTAAAAGATAATGTAGATGATCCAGATGCAGTTTGTGTAGATATTAAGGTCATAGCACCACCAGAAACTGCTGATGGTAAAGCTGTGATGGCAGTCAAGGATTGATTATTGGCTACTTTGATTGCCATTTATTACTCCTTTGGATATTTGTCTTTAGTTACTTTAATAGTAGCTTTCCAACCATCAATTCCATTGTGATAGATGTCGTCTAATTGATCTACAATAGATGGATATTCTGCTGCTCTATCTCTTTGATATTTTTTATTATCATAAGCAGTTTGAAGTTCTGCTTGTTTAGCTTGAATATCTGCTTTTGAAATTACTGCTGTTCCATTAAGCCAAGTTATCTGTTCAAAATCTTCTGCATTAACAGAAACTTCTGCACTAGGATTAATTGCTTTAATTGCTTTTATTATAGCTATTGTCATATTATGCTCCTATTTCCATTAAAATAATGCTTGATCCAGCTCTGGAATAACTATCACTATCACTATCTGAAGCTGATTGGTTTAAGTATAATGTATTTGATCCACCAGTTCTGCCTTGAACTTTATATGTCAATGCACTTGTACTACTTGGACTGTCTAAATAAATTATAGAAACTGGCATCATTTCCCAAGTTGCTTCTGTAAAATATGTAGTTGTAGCTTGTATTCTACTACTAGCAGCAGCTCCTACATTTAAAGCTGTACTATCTCTTAATAATCTTAAAGATGGTTGTCCACCATTATCAACTGCCATAGATAATTGTGTCATAACTAAAATTTTACTTGTAGTTGCTGATGGTGTAATATCTAAAGTGATACCAGTTAAATCTCCATAAGTGTTAGACGCATATGAAAAAGTATTTGTTTTAACTGCTTGTAAACATTGTAAGACTTTTCCACCACCTTTAATTAAACTATAATCTATTCTTTTAAGTGTTCCAGCATCCGAAACCAAGAACTCATCAGTATCTGCTGGTTCACTTGCTAAAGCAGTTGTTCCAGAAATAAGATCATCTTTAATTTGTGCAGCTCCTACCGAGTCGTCTGAAGGTGTCCCGATGTCGAGTACGTTACCTAATAAAATAATAAAATCAATTACATCACCTGTTGCTAAATTACTAGCAAAGGTAATTGTTGCACCAGAGATAGTAAAAGAACTACCTGGTTTTTGTAAGACACCATTTAAACTAACCAGCATGTGATTAGCGTTTTCTGGGTTCACATCAGTAGATGATACTTGCATAGTATATGCTGCTTGACCGTTTACTACGGTTATAGCATCACAGACCTGAAAGTTTCCGACTGTTGGTTGTTTTCCTATGTACATTTAGCGCTCCTTTTTTCTTGTTTATATTTCATTTTACCTAGCATTGCAAGGTACTCCGTTTGAATTTACGAATGGTGCTTCTGCGAAAGCCATGTAGATGTATGTATCTCCTGAATTATTAAACTTACCATCACTAGTTCTAAGTTTAAATCCATTACTTAAAAAATCTCCAGGAGAAATACTTGTATATTCTGCATTACTAGCATTACCATAAAGAAATCTATCAATTACATTATAAGCAGGATAAAATCCCCATATACCCCAATCTTCAGTATTATTACTTTTTTTGCAAATAACAAAAGAGGGTTTAAATCCTGTATAAACAAATGTACCATCTACATTTCCATTTCCTGTGTATGAGCCAAACTTGCTGAAGCCTTGTATTCCAGTCCATAGATAAGTTACATAAGTATCTGAACTTCCATTAATATCTGCCGCAGAACCAACAGTATAAACGCTTGATGTAGGTGCTGTATCATTCCAATAATCCGCATAATCATCGGTTGCGGCTGTACTATTAAAAGTTAAATAATCTGTTTCTGGTGCTGATGTATTTTTATGATGATATACTTTCCAATTTGAAGCTTCGTTTCTTTCTTTTTGTAGTATAAAATGTGGAACTGCTGAAAGCGAATGCGATATTGTTCTTGCACTTCCAGTTCCAGTATAGGCAACTATATCAAACCCAGCAGTTGCGGATTCTTTCCAGCACCAAGCTACATAAGTATTAGTATTTTGATTAATTGCGTAGTCATCTCCATCTGCACCTAAAGTAAAACCATCTGAACCAAATGCTGTTAAAACATCAGATCTTGATGTATTGTCTGCATTATTATTACTTGGTTGAAGAAAATTATTAACACCTCTTACAGTATCAAATAAAGCATGTTCTCCTGTTTCACTTCTTTCTTTAATCCAGACAACATTAGGCGACATATCTTCATCGCCATCTAAAGTGATAGCATTTGTACTTCCATTTCCAGTATAGAGCTTTGTCTGAAAATATAATTCTGGATTGTCTATTGTTGTATAAGCCATTATCCATACTCCGCTAAGTTTTTAGTACATAATGCGTAATATCCACTAGGTACTGCATATTCAAAATCTCCATAACCATTTCCATCTGCGTTGCTTGAAGAATTAGCATAAGATGGATTGCCAAAGTTTGCTTCTGTAACTGAACTATTATGTATATTTGCAGCAAAAGCATAAGTATCTACACCAGCAGCATTTGCACTATTAGAACCTCCACCAAAATAAGCATGAGTTCCAGTTCCTGTTGCACCACTTGTAGGATCACCTGAATCTTGCCATGTACCATTTTTAGCAAAATATAATTTCATATTATCTAAATCCATTGCTACGGAAATTATGTCATCAGTTGTAAATGAATCTCCATAATCAGCATCATAATTACCAGCATTGTATGCGTCTCCAGAATTATATTCATAGGAATAGGCTCTACCTGTAGAAGCAAAATTAACGTTATCAAGATATTGAGTAACATCTATTATTCCATATTTACTAGCACCACCTATTGTAGAAACTTTAAATTCAGCATACCATTTTCCATTTGTAGCTCCCATATTTCCAATAGCTGGATGCCAAGCACCATCTGAAGTATTTGTTATTTTACAATTTCCTTCTGAAAAAGTAAGATCATCACCTACAGAATTAGTAGTTGCTATACTATTAAAAGTACAAAATGAGTTCGTGGGTGTGTCCGTGGCCTGGTCTACTGCGGCTAGATTAGTTTCTGCAAAATCATTTCCATTTCCACTTTCGTCATCGCCTAAATCTCCACTATCTTCATAGTCAAGATAAAAACCTTCATCGCCAAAAGTTAAACCAGATACATCTATTGGCTTCCAAATTTGTGGCGAATCTTCATCAAATTCTCCAAATTGATCTGCAGCTAAATCATTTCCTTCTATATGTACTGTTTCTGCAAGATAGCCATCAAAATATTTTGTATCACTACCAACACTTTCAAATCCGATGTGTTGTGGATTAGATGTACCACCAGCATTAAAAAATAAATCTTGGCTTGAAGTTGGATAAGCTGGAGTACCATTAAAAACTGTCTCTCTTGTACCATTAACATAAATTTTATATCTGTCTGTTTCGGATTCTGTTGTATCCCAATTAACGCATACGTGGTACCAAGCTGAAACATCTCTAAAAACTCTTTCAGTTATTAAAGTAGAACTACCTGAAGCACCAGAAGCTACATAATTAGATATTGATAATCTGTCATCACTTTGTAATAAAATCATAGCAGAACTGTAACCAGATGTACTATTATTCCAAGTACTAAAAAGATATTGATTTGCACCTAAAGTACATCTTTTAAACCAAGTTGAAAAAGTACCTTTAGTTCTTGTTCCAGCAGTGGGATTTGCAATTAATAATCTTGGACTATCGTCATCATTAAACCTACATGAGTTGGCTACTTCGTAAGCTGGTGTAACTTTAGCCCCTGGATAAAGAAAACTATTGATTGGCATTAAACCTCCAATCTAGGCAGCTCACCTAATGGTCTCTCCATTACAACTGGATCACCTTCATCAGCTGTATTTACATAAGTATATAAAGTTTCTAAAGCTGGTGTATCACTAGCATTTGTAATTGATGTTTCCATACTAGCTGCTTTTGTTCTTACTGCTGCTCTATGCGTAGTGATTGATGATGGTACTGCTGTACCTGCATCTGCTTTTCTAACAACATACCAATCAGTATCTTGTAATATTCCTGCAGCTTGTGCTTTTATATTTCTAATTAAAACTGTTTTTAATCCTTCAACTGCAACATCGCCTACATCTTTATCAGTTGGTATCTTACCATCTGTTTTATCTTGTGATGTATATAAAGTATCTGCATGTTTTTTAGCTGTTGAATCTCCATAAGAACCTGTAACTTTACCACTTCCAAAAGCATAAGTAACATTAGTATTAATATACCATTGTTCATCTTTTCTTTTAGAGTTATCCATTTCTACTTCATAGATACCAATAGCTTCTCTTTCTGATTTAGTCCAAAGAGTAAATATTTGTTTTGAGTATTGATTATCTCCAATAGTAATACCTCTATTACCACTAAAGAATTTTGTAATTGATCCTGATTCTACTAATGCAAACATATTTCTCCTATGATAATGTTAAAGCTTGATTTCTACCAACTTCCAACCACTTAGATCCATTGTATCTAAATACAAATACATCTCCAAGGTCAGCTGTTGTAGTCAACGTTGGGGCTGTATCCGAGGCAAACTCGAATATTGCGTTCCATGTTAAAGTTCTTGAACCTGTTCCATCTTGGATTATTAGCAATGAAATAAACTGACCTGTAGTAGCATTAGTTGGTGCAGCTAACGTTCTATTTCCAGCTAATGTTACTTTAGCAACATCTTCTGTAGATACATCCCAGCTTACTGTGGATCCATCTGTTAATGTTGATTCAGTATAGTTTAATTTAGCTGATGTAATTAAATTATCAGCTATATCTGATGCTGTTAATGCCTTTGTTCCAGGCAATTGACCAATATAAGACATCTTATGTTATCTCCATTATGGAAAGTGTACCTGATATTTTATCTGCAACAGAACAATCTATCTTAAGTACATCAGTTGTTTCTAACACAACTTTACCACCTGATAAAAGTTCTAAAGAACTTCCTGATGGAATGTTAACATCTTTTGCTAAAAATGCTGTTCCATTTGTGGCTCCTCTGCCACCACCAGATGTATCTGATACTAATTCTACTTCTGCTGTAACTGCTGAACTATGTATATTTGCAAGAACTAATCCAAGAACAATTGTTGTTGTTGAACTAGGTGTAGTATACATGGTATAGGCTGTCCCTGCCGAAGCTGGCTCTGCTGCGAAAGTTACTACTTTGAACGTATTTGCCATTTATTTCCTCCTAATTAATTTTATTTATTATCCTAATGCAATTGCTAATGGAGTTGCATCCAATCCATCTAATTGTGTTTGAATATTACTTGTAACACCATCACAATAATTTAATTCTGCTGCTGTAGCAGTAATATTTGTTCCACCTATATCTAGTGTAGTCATTGAAACTTCTCCTGCAACCGTTAATACTCCACTAGTAAGTGTTAATAAATCTGTATCACTTGTATGCCCAATTGTTGTACCATCAGTAATAATATTATCAACTGTTAAAGTAGTCAATGTACCTAAACTTGTTATATTTGATTGTGCTGCAGTAGTTACTGTAGCTGCTGTACCAGAAACATTTCCTGTTACATCACCTGTTAATGGTCCTGCAAATGCATCTGATGTTACTGTCCCATCAAAATATGCATCTTTAAATTCAACACCACTACTACCAAGATCTAAAATATTATCAGCACCTGGTGTCAAAGCACCATCTGTAAGTATTAATTGTTTTTCATTTCCAGCATAAAAATTAATTGTATCAACAGTTTCAAAATCTATTTTTGTTTGGTCGTCTTCACCAATTTTAATATCAGTTGCAAGTAAAGATGTAATTGTTGTTTGTGCCGCACCAAGAGCAAAGTCTAAAGTATTATCCCCGTCTTGATATGTTACAGTAATACCTGTTTCTGTATTAGAACCTACCATAGCACCAACTGTATCTGAAATTGTTTCTGCTAAAGTAGCACCATCAATTGTAATAGCATCAGCTTCTAGAGTACCATCTACATCTACATCACCTGATATATCTAATTCTGTTGCTACAATTTTATCATTAAATGTTGCTGCACCAGCCTCACTCATATCTAAAGTTAAAGCTGTAATATCTGAACTACTATCTGTGCCTTTAAATATAATATCTGTATCACCAGCTTGAGCATCTATTGTAATATTTCCTGAAGAAGTTGCTAGAGTAACTGCTGCATCACCTGTGCCTAAATCATCAGCTGCAACTGAAGCACTTGTATAAGTATTTAATTGAGAAGCATTAATATATTTTGTTGTACCACCATCATCTACTAAAAATTTATCTGAATCTGCTAATGTAATTGATGTACCATCTGTGCCACTATCAATCTGAATAGCACCACCTGCAACTTTATCAGCTGTACTAATTGTAGATAATTTACTATCAGCTATTGAACCAGCTAACATAGAACTTTCTACAGCAGTTGAAGCAATTGTTATAGCTCCCGTAGAAGCCATTGTAACATCACCACTAACTGCTACTGGATTAAAATTTGTACCATCAGCTACTAATAACATTCCTGAAGTATTAGTACCCATTGTAATATCATCACCTGTAACAGTAAGATCTCCACCAACTGTTGTATTTCCTGATATATCAACTGCACCATTAATATCTATTGTAGTAGCATTAATTTCTATTTCACTATCTGATACTAAATCTAATACACCATCTGCTGATTGATGTATATATGTTCCTGTATCACCAAATAATAGTTTCTCTGTACTATTCATTAGGACTTCATCAGAGAATTTAAAGTAATCCTCATCTTCCATCCATGTAAGTACACCATCTGCTGATTCACCATCAAAGGTTACAGCAATATCTGTGCCTGAAGTACCATCACCTATAGTGATTGCAGTACCTAATAATTTTGTAATTGGTCCACCTTCTGCAGTAGTACCATCATGAGTATGTCCTGATGATACAGCAAAGGCAGCTAGAAGTTGATCAAATTCATTATTAAGATCTGTTGCCTCAATAACTCCACCGTCAACTATGCCAGATGAACTCTGTCTTGTATATGTTGCTCCCATTATCGTCTTCCTCCTGGTACGAACTCTAATTGAAATCCTCGGATTGACCAAGGTATATTATTACTTGTATCTGTTATTTTTAATGCAATAGCAAATCCTGATCCTTCTACTGATTTTCTTGTTATAGGTAAATCCCCTTGACCATAAGCTGCTGTTCCAAATGTCCCTGTTCCAAAATATGCTCCACTACCAGATGAACTTAAAGTTATTACACTAGGTTGAGGAGTATTTATATCGTTATAATTAAACTGAAGATACATGTTAGCTGATACTTCACCTTCAGGTTTCCAGTTTAAATTAATTCTTTCCATTGACTTTCTTATTCCAGGATCTCCCATTGTCATATCTGGAGATCTATAAGTTGAGTCTAAATTATATGTTGAGCTTGC
>Ga0080013_1004046_pt1 | contig 14748 bp, 16 predicted proteins | sample ETNvirenome_6_85_FD_69236 | JGI IMG/M metagenome (GOLD analysis project Ga0080013, IMG submission 69236) | Marine viral communities from the Pacific Ocean - ETNP_6_85 (SPADES assembly) (version 2) | ecosystem: Environmental > Aquatic > Marine > Oceanic | place: Pacific Ocean | collected 2013-06-19
TCCCGAATGCACAACATCAGAGCCGAAGGCGGCTTTGTTCGCTTTGTGCGGCTTGCCAGCCATCGCGGCCTTGTAATCTTTTTCGGAAGGGTAAGGCACAAGCCAAGACTCAACCGGGACCGCATTAGCCATTTCCGAATGCTGTAGACCCACGATACGACTTTTCGCCATCCAACCATGAGCGGTCTTTTCCACTTCGGCAGGAGGTATCAAGTCCCCGTGAGCGTCTACTTTATAAGGATCAAGTACCACACCGTAAACGATGCGCTTCTCATCATCGGCTTTTGCAATCTCAACCGTGAGGGCTCTATTGGTCTCAGAGCGCTTGTCGGTATCTTGACACTGCAAAGGGGGTTTAGTCAATAGGTTCTTGACGGCCTTGGCTTTTCGTGCAACCTCGCCGCTATCCCCAAGCTTCCTGATTGCCGTCGGGTGAGGCATCGACACCGCAGCCCTAGCACCTAAACCGGCTTTGGCTCCTTTGCCCAGTGCAACAAGGGTTGTGTCCCCTACCGACTCGGGCAGCTCATCGAGAGTGAACACGCCCACGTCACTTCTAGAGAGGTCCAGAGCTTTAAGGTAGACATCGTTAAACGTAACACCATCAGCACCCACCAAGAGTTTCCCTCTTGCCGCTTCTAGTTCGTTGGGTTCAGAAACAACGAATACCACTTCTAGCCCGTCGATGCTCTTCGCTTTGAATTGTTCAGGGGCCTTCTTTACCAGCCCCCCTTTTCCCCCTGCGTAACCTCGAGCGGCTTGGTGAATCATTGCCCACGCCCATCCAGGGAGTTGCTGCTTTGCAAGCGTTAGCGCTTGTTCCAAATAATCACGGCTTTTCTCTTTAGACATCTTACTCTCCCACTGAACCGGCTTCATCGTTGCGAATTGTCTTCTCTAAATCTTGGGCGGTCGGAACAAACCCTTGACCAACCGAGCCAAGCAAATTGTCTGCCGCCCCTAAAGAAACATTGAAGGAAGTTTGAATTATATTCAGGGCTGACTCTCTCGGGAGTAACCCGTTAACAACCTGGCTTATGATCTCAAGCAAGGATGCAACCTGGGCACCATTTAAGGTAACCGCTGCTACCGGAGCACCCCCGGTTGCAATATTGGTCTCAGCCTCCTCTTGAGGTTCTTGAACCTCTCCCTCTTCTAGTGGTAACTCTGCCTCGCCTTGAAGCTCTTCTGATTCTCCCCCCGTTGAAGCATCAGGCATTGGCATATTCCCAAAATCCCTCACCCATTTCTCAAGCTCATCGTCAGGAGTTAGAACCCCCGCAGAGGAGAGGGTGCCAATCGCGCCAGCCAGCTCGTTCAAGTCAGGGGTCTCGATATCCTCGAAAGCTAACCGAGGGAAATATTCAGGAGGGACCCCGTTGTATTTAAGCAACTTAGGGATTGCGAATTGGGTGAAAACTTCTGAGATCTGCTGCAAGTAGCTACCAATGGCCTGACTGAACAGGTGGGTTTTGTTGCTACTAAGGGAAAAGCTCCCGACGCTATCCATGCCCAAGAGGACAAACTCACCGAGAACGCTCATCGCTATTCTTGACTCATAGCGCTTAACAATCTCGTTCACGTCAATAGGCCGCCGCCCGCCGCTTGCTAGGAGCGAGAACTTGAAGCCGCTCGGGTTCCCGTCAACATCAGTCTCAGCGGGGAATACCACGCCCTCGAACTCGTTTCGTTTAACCTTTCGGACCATTTCAAAGATGTTGGCTAGAGAAGCCTTTTGTGCAGAACTCGCACTGGGGCTTAGCATCTCAAGAGGGACGTGAGCGACTGGCAAGCCTGCTAAATCACGCTCGATCCCGATGGCCTCGATCTCCTGAATTCGCTTAAGGTAGAACCACGAGCGATATGCATTTCTTAAGATGCTCCGGCCTTCGGGGTTTGTCTTGTGCGTTTCGGTTCTGAATAATAGCGCTTTCTCGATTGGAATATATCTCAGTCGATAATCTGGTGGTGGTTGTTGCCACATGCCTATTGGAGAGCCATCCTCGTCAAGTTCCCACTTGCAAAGGGTTTCTTGAGCCCGGATTGAAATCTTTCTCCAGCCGATTTTGCCGTCGTTATGCTTGGAGCGCTCTGAACCATCTTTTGCATCGGGTCCGCGCCGGTACTTGTACACACATTCAAAATAAGCCCAGCCAAATGTTAGCATTGATAGGACTTCAGCTAGCAGATCATGCCATGAGTGAGCCATATCTTGGCGGCATTCCTCCACAAAATCAGCCGCCGCTTTATGCTCTGGGGTATCACCGCTAGGCTCTATTCGCCATTCGGTTTGCCTAACGAGGGTCTTGATTGCATAAAGGATTGCACCGACAACAGGATCGTTATCCCGCATCTCTTGAAATGCCTTGATTGACTTCTCGCCTTTAAGTTGCCTTAACCACTCCTCGTCTACTCTGCCCCCGTATTCCTTTAGGCCCGGTTTCCCGAGCGTGTCTAAAATTCCAAATTCTTCTAACTCTTCATTCTCTGGCATAACTCGCCTTTCTTAATTTTCCCCATTGGGGCCACGCCTTGACGCTACTATTGTACACCGGCAATTCGCGGTTTGATGTATGGGCCCCAACTTAGGAGCCCTCATTGATGTTTTGTCGGGAAGAATAAAATCCTCGTTGAACGGAATAATCACTCCGTCCATTTCCCAATGTTTGCGATTGCCGGATTTCCTGTCCCGTGTAACCGCAACCCATTTTTTCCACTTAATCCCGGCAGCCTCCATCCCATCTAGGTGACCAGTAGATCTTGCAATTCCGATCTCAGTTCGAGCTATTAACTCAGCTCTCCCGTGAACCGTCCTCACCAATCCAATCCCACCGTCTTCTTCTGGTATCGCCTCCAATCCCTCATCGCGCTCCCCGTCTGGCTTGATAAAAAAATTCGTTCTTATTCTCCTAGCAATCTCGCCCATGCTTGGCGTTGGCTTCTCTGCTAGCCATCGAGACATCGCCCCGCCAAGCGCTCTCCTAAATTCTTTTTCGATCTCTTTATCTAACCGCTGCACCAAGATTTTTTTTTCCCTTACGAACGCCTCAACTCTTCGATTGGGGATCTCGTATCCCGGCGAATGCTCCCTCCCGGCGTCAGTCATTTGTCTTAGGCCGTGGCGCTTGAGGATTTCTAACAGCCGCTTTTGTCTCTCAGTCAAAGCCGCCTTGGCTACCCTCTGGCGTTTCCCCCTCAACTCGCTGATTGCACCCCTTATCAGCTCGTCACCAAAAGCCCCTAACCAGATCCCAATATCCTTTGCCGCAGCCCTCGCCCTTGCATCTTCCTTGCCTAAGAGCCTGCGCTCTCTTCTGCTTATCCGTGCGGCCATTAAAAGAACACCTGCGGGGAATAGTTCTCACCTGGGTTAATTGTTATCTCCCGGCATGACTTTGAATCAAGTTCAGAAATCGCCCAAACCAAAGCATCCATTCTGTCGGGAGAATCTGAATTGCTACCAGGGAGAAAATTACACATTTGATCTTCAAGGTCACTAAATACCCCAACATGATGAACCCGGCCTTGCTCGTATCTTGCGGCTACTGGTTCAGCTCTTGCAAACTTGCCTCTAGACGCGTGGACATTCTTAGTCGCGGCTTGGGGATTTATTCCGTTGATTATGGTTCTCCAAGTATCGCCGCCCTGATTTGCTTCAAAGACGATACGATCCGCCATATGCTCTTGATAAGCCATGATTGCTTTTCGACACACCGCATCAGGAGAGCCCCTAAAGGAATAATCGGCTAGAACATAAAAATCCTTTGCAGCCCTTCCAACGACAAGGACCCCGCTCTCATCGCTTGTTGCCTTGCTCGTTGTTGCCGGGTCTACTGCGACGACTATCCTATCAAGCGGTGGGTGGTCCTTAACCCTTGCAGCCTCTATTAAATTTCTCGTAAACAGAGCGCCGGGGATTTCATCAAGGAGTTCGCCCTCCAGCTCTTGCCTTCCGAGATGCGTGTCACCGTATCGGTCAAAAATCGTTTGGATAAATACCGGGGAAAGATTGCTTTTGTTTTCCATCGTTGAGCCGGTAGTCGTGATGGTGGACTCTAGCTCGGCGAGGTCCCTAAGAAACCTCCTCGGCCTCGGTGTTGTTGTTACAATCACCCTAGGATGGATACCGAGCCTGAGTCCGAAAAGGAGCATATCCCAAGCCTCGGTATAACGCCAGGAGGCTAGTTCGTCACACCAGGCAAAATCGCATTGAGGCCCCCGGAGTTGGTCGGGTTGTTCACTTGAGAAAGTCGTGGCCGTTGCCCCATTGGGCCAAGTCAACCGGCGCTTGGATGGTTCATATTCAGGGCGGAAATCAGGCGGGGATACGGACAAGATTCCACTTTCACCCTCAACCATTACATCGCGAACATCGGACGCCGCACGAGCCACAAGGTGCACCCTTTTAGCCACTCCAGAACGCACCGCGTCAATAACGCTCTCTGCGCCCGTTCGGGTTTTCCCCCATCCTCGTCCAGTTTGAATCAACCAACAATTCCAGTCCCCCAGCGGTAGAATCTGTTCAGGCCTTGCCTTAAAGCACCATTCGTTCTCGAGCGCTCCTAGCTCATCAGGAGCCATCTCATTGATTATCTTCATCCTTTGCAATTCGTTCAGCCTGCAAAGCCAGCTTGTCCAGGACTCGTTCTCTCGCATCCTTGATCTCAACTCTTGCATCTACGGTTGCCTCCACCTCTGCTTTGACCCTTGGAATAAACATAGCCCGCCGCCGCTCTAGCTTCCATGCTGCAGCTTGCCATTGGCCACCCTGAGCCGCCTTCTCGATTATGGCTAGCCATCGCTGAGTGGCTAAACCCTCGGCTTCTTTTATACGCTCCCGAAATTCCCTGTACTTGTGGGCGTCCTTTCTTTTGGAGTCGGCCCATTCCATCCATTTGTAAAATGTGGTTTCACCTATCCCCGCAGCCCCGCAAGCATCTTTTTTAGGGCACCCTAGTTTGATGGCCTGTATAAACGCATTCTGAACCTCTTGCGTTAGCTTAATTCGACGGCCAGCCATTACTCATCCTCGGTCGTGGTGTAGCGAAAGAATCTCTTTCCTTGCGTCGGAGTCCTCAAGAAAAGCACCCCTCATAACAGAGGTTATCATATCAACCCCTGGCTTGTGAACTCCCCTAGTTGTCATGCAGTGGTGCGACGCATTGATGATTACAGCTATTCCAAGAGGTTGAAGGTGCTCCTCGAGCGCGTCGGCTATTTGTACCGTCATTCTTTCTTGCACCTGCAACCTCTTGGAATAGCAATCAACCAATCGAGCCAGCTTGCTTATTCCGATAACCCTCCGGTCTGGAAGATAGGCCACTGTCGCGGTCCCCATGATTGGGGCTATGTGGTGCTCACAATGGGATTCAAAAGGAATTCTTCTGAGCATGACGACCTCGTCGTAGCCGCCCACTTCCTCAAAGAAGGTGGAAAGTATTTCGCCGGGATCTTGCTTGTACCCTGAGAACCATTCACCAAACGCCTTGACGAACCGCTTAGGTGTATCTCTAAGCCCTTCCCTTGACGGGTCCTCTCCTATGTAATGAAGGAGCTGAACAACCCCTTGCTTTGCTACCTTTGTTTCCATAGCTTGTGCATCTGCACCGACAACTTCCAGTTCGGATTCTGGCGGATCAACTTTAAACACCATTCTAAATTCTCCTTTTCAATCCCTTCGCTCGAAGCTGCGGGGGATAGGTAGTAGTGAACCGCATTCACCTTGGGTTTCGGGATCCCTTGCCTGGTTTCTCGAACGTAGCGCAGCTCGTCAACACAAATGAGCTTGAGTGTATGCTCCGCAGTTTTCGGAGAGCAACTTACCCAATCAATGTTCGGGGGAAGTTTTTTCGTCCCATTGGTTTCGATGGCGACATAAAAGCCTTCCCTTTTAAATGCGTCGACAAGCTTTTCGTCGACCTGTAGTGCGGGCTCTCCTCCGGTAAGAATGACTTTTCTCTCTTCCGGGTTTAGCTCGCTACCCCAGACTTTTATAGCATCTTTTACAAGTTCTTCCGGGGTAGCGTATTTCTTATAGACAGAAGTAAAATCCGTATCACAATCAAACCCCTCCACCTCTTTGGCACACCTGAGATTGCAGCCCGTCATACGGATAAACACGTTTAAGCTTCCTGCCCTAGCCCCTTCACCTTGAGGGGCGGTAAAAATTTCATTTACTGTATACGGCATAGCAGTTCTCCGTTTCCCATAGTGTGACCTTGTAGACCTCGATCCCTGTATCTCTCATCAACCTAGGGCAAACCTCTTCCACGAGATACTTGGCCATGTTTTCTGCCGTAGGGTTCAAGTCCATGGCGTGGTGCTTGTAGTCCGTATGGCTAAAGACCTCTTTCATGGATTCGTCTTTGGAGTAGTAAATAAACCCATGGTCCCATCTTTCATCTATCCACCCGCCGACCAATTCCTTAAGGACAGAGAAATCTATAACCCTCCCAACCTCGTCTAACTCATTCGCCCTGGCATGAATAAAGGCCACATAATTATGTCCATGAGGATGGGCGCACTTACTTTCGTGCTTGTAGACTCTGTGCCCTGCGCAGAACTGGATCCTCCTCACGCATTCCATTACAATCTATACTCGGTGACATCAGGAACCCCGCTGTCGTGAAAGGCTTCTTTTCTCTCCGTACAAGCCCCACATTTGCCGCAGTGTAAATCTAGCCCCTCGTAGCAGGTCCAGGTCATTTCGTACGGGACTCTCAGCCCGCCGCCGACTGCTGCAATGTCCGTTTTTGTTTTATGGATAAAAGGAGCGTAAAGCTCTAGCCCCTCAGAGCGATGCCCGTCGGTGCCCGCCCTTAGTGCGTTATTCAATTCCTCGATAAACTCAGGGCGACAATCTGGGTAGACGTGGTGATCCCCCGCATGGACGCCACAAGCCAGGACGTCCGCACCTTGGGAGCAAGCCACTCCCCAAGCGATACTCAGCATAATCGCGTTACGATTAGGCACAACCGTCAACTTCATGCTCTCCTCAGCATAGTGCCCATGAGGAACCTCTATATCATCTGTGAGCGCCGAGCCCTTTAGTAGTGGCTGAATCCCTGAGATATCCAAAAGGAAGAAAGGGGCACTCAGTTTCTCGGCGTGCCAAGATGCCATCTCCAACTCTTTGCCATGACGCTGCCCATAATCAAAAGAGATCATGGTTAAGTCGTATCCCTCGTCTTTCAACTTGTAAGCCAAAGTAACCGAGTCCATGCCTCCCGATACTATAACAACCGCCTTCTTTTTTTCATTGCTCATTTAGTTCACCCCTTTGTAAATAGTTCATATGCCTCTGTGACTAATTCAGCCCCGCAGATCGCAGCGGTGGCCAAGAAAAACTTCGTTCCTAGGTTTTTTTCAACGTCCATGCTTAATCTTACTCCACTGAGTGCCGCTAATTCCCTTGATGTAGATCTACCGCCTTGCCAATTTTCCTCTTTTGCTAATTTATAAGGGTCAACCCCTAGCTCATGGATGCGCTCCAGTATTTCGGGGTCTGGCTTATTTACAAAAGAACTCTTCCCTATCGCTCTGAATTTACCTCTCCCCATATATAGGCGCATCTGCCCGTAGCGTGCCGCACTCTCCCAGCTCGAGGAATCGCACATATATGGCTTGAAGTGCTTCAAGAAATTCATATTGGTAAAGCCCAGCCAATGGACCCGCCGAGATCCTATGATCTCCATGACCCCTTTCACGAATCCCTTATTTCCCGAGGTCCCCACTAATCCACCAACGCCTACGACATCACTCGTCTTGTAGTATTCCTCCAAAATAGAAGGATCCTCGCCTCGCGTAAAAATAGGCACCGGGCTAAACCCCCTGTCTATCATCCTCTGATAGTTCTTCATGGTGGCCTCTGGGTTGCCGATCACGTCTAGCGTGAAATAACGCCATGGAGTAATCCGAAGCCCCTCTATAAATTTACAATAGTCATCCAGATGGATTTCCTTGCCCGACCGCCAAGACGTAAAGGCCCCGGAATCCAAAACAAAACGAACCGAGTCACCCAAAGCCCCCATGACCTCCTGAATTCGATCCGAGAAGTAAGGATAAGCCACTAATAAATTCAAAGGGGCCGAGGTCACGAAATCTCTATATTGATGGCGTGTTCATCGCAATATGCCTTAATCCTGCTAGTGACCTCTTCAACAAAAGTACCGTCGAGCCTCACAACTATCTTCTCCTGAACGCCATCCAGATTGGCTTCGGTAGAATCAAGGGCGCCGATGTCTGAGGTCCATCCTCCCTCCAGTAGCCCTTCGATCTCACCAGGACTGAATCCGGCGATGGTTAGATCCAGCTCCGCACCAAGCTCTTCGAGTTCAAGTCCAAGCATTTCACTGTCCCAGCCCGCATTAATCGCCAGCTTATTGTCTGCTAAAATATAGGCTCTTTTCTGTGTTTCGGTTAAGTTCTTAAGCTCGATGACTGGAACCTTGTCGTGCCCGAGTTTTCTAGCCGCTAACAATCGGCCATGCCCGGCGATGATCCCCTTTTCACCGTCGACCAATATCGGGTTCGTCCAACCAAACTCCTTAATGCTGGCGGCTAGCTGCGCCACCTGTGAATCGGAGTGCGTTCGTGCGTTTCGTGCATAAGGTATTAATGATTCAATATCTATGTGATTGACCTGAATCTCTTGGTCCATTGATTTTCCCCCGAAAAGGCAAGGGGCTTAACACCCCTTGCTTCTGCTAGCTAATGTTAGAACAAGTCATGGGCCGGTTGTCTTTGCTGGCTTGTATTGACCCGTGATTCCTCTTGGCGAGGCTTTTGGCGGGATACGCAGAGCCGGTGGGTCGGTTGTTTTGAACCCTCCTCTCTCTTGTCGTTTCTGAATACCCAGTACTTCATAGCACCCGCCGAACCGCTCATATAAGTGGTGCCGGGTTCATGCCAAAGCCCACAGACCTCATGCGCTGAGTGCCTGGCCTTGGTGATCACTTCCTGAATTTCTGGGATTTCTAAGACGTCTTCAACGGTCCATCCCTGAGGTAACTTCTTCATAACTGCTTCTCCTTTTAAGAGGGTTGAATTGGTAATCTGAACTTATAACACAACCCGACACGAGGAAAGAAATTTGTAGCGTTTGTAGCGTTTGTAGCGTAAATTCCGTATTCCCTTCTATACTTTTTGTCGCGTGTCTAACCCCTTGTTATCACTACCGTCCCTCTATGTTATTATTTTATCTCTTATGAATTAATAAAATACACTACAAACACTACAAGAAATGGGTTTGTTCAATAATATCAAACGGTTAGCTTGTAGCGGAAGGAATCTCTTTCACTACTTTTATGCTACAAACACTACCAGATTTAGAGCGTTAGACGCGTTGCGTTAGAGCGTAAAAGTAGAGGAAGGAATCGTTTCCGCTACAAGATTGTTTGTCAACTCAAAAGCCCCCCACCCTTTTGACACGCCCAATATTGTTGGGTTTTTCTCGTGTGATCAAAAATAGTCAAAATATTGACACTTTAAAATTTTACATCCACCCCTGGTTAGTTTAAGTTGAGCGTGTGGACAGAGGAGAACAAAAAAAATAATCGCACATTAAGATAGAACCGCCGCCGCCTGCGCTCCTGCGCTCTCCCTTTGTCCACCCAAAGACCGGTGGTGGCGGTTCTTTTTTTTGCCTGGGAGGGGATCAGCATGAGCCACGCGACGGGGTCGAAGTCGGGGAATTCAGAAAGAAAATCAAGAAGCGTTTTGCGCGGACTTAATCACATCCCAGAAGACGATTGGATCGAGCATGATTTACTTGACGATCCCGGATTTAATTGCCCGCCGCAATGGGGACAGCTTGAAAAAGAAACCGGGCCAGCTCACCCAGTCCCAGCGCTTGGGGATTGGAGCAAGGACGGTGCTCTCCTTGTTCAGTTAAAAGCATTCTTTGCAGATCACATCAGCGAACAAGACGACAACGGGCACCCCCGCCGCATGGTCAAATACAACGACGAGGTCGACCTATGGGCTGTCATAAAAGCCGGATGGAAAAGGCAGAACGGGTCAGAGCCGGTCATCACTGAGGGGCAAATGTGGCTCTATCAGCGGAATCTTGGGATCTGGACAAAAGCAGACGCGCCCGAAAGATTTTATCTTTTCAGAATTCTTCACGGCTTAAGCGCCGGTGATGGTGATCAAGACTTTGACGGCAAAACAATTGTGATGAACAAGCGCAATATTTTAGCCCTCGATTTCATGGCGATGAACGACCACTCGATAATCCATAATGTCAGCCCCTTTGCTGACGAGGTCCCCGGAATTGTGCTCCTTACAAACTTACAGCCGGAGAGGAGCCCGGCGTATTCGGTTAAGCAAACACTCATCCACATGCCAGACAAGGACGGCCACGTCCACTACATGGCTCCCGGGTTTGAAGAGTTCAAGCGTCACACGTACAACGAACCGGCGCCCCGCCCCAAGCTCTCCGAAGTTGTGAATCTTAGATCTGAAAAAAATAACCCGGCAGCCTGGCATCACTACATGAAGTCACTCTTCACAGGGGATGAAGACGCAGATGCAAAAGTCCAAACGATTGAAGAATTTCTTGGCGCGGCGCTTTGCGGTCTAGCAACTAAATATCAGAAAGTGATCGTCTTTGAAGGCAGCGGCGAGAATGGCAAGTCGCTCTTCATGGAAATAGCTCGCCGCCTATTTAATGCGGAAGATGTGACCGTAACAAGCCCAGACACCTGGGGCCGATTTGGGACAATCGACCTCATGGGTAAGAAAATCAATCTGGTAACGGAGCTAGATGAGGGCTCAGTTTTTAAAAGCGATACCTTTAAAAGTGCAGTTACCGGGGATTTAATCCGGGGTGAAATAAAAGGAGGGGCCAGTTTCTCATTCAGGCCAGAGGCCGGGCACATTTTATCGTGCAACAACTTACCACCAGCTGCAGACCAATCCCCAGGATTCTATCGGAGATTCATCCTTATAAAGTTTGGACGGCGGTGGAGCCATTCAGATCCGGGATATCGGGAAGCAGATCAAATCTTGGATTCTATCATGGAAGTACGTCACGAAATAGTTCAGCGGCTCGTGTGGTCCTGTGCTGAATTGATGAAGCGGGGGAAGTACCCGGCTCTTTCAAGTCATAATGCAGCAATGAAGGATTGGGCACAAAATTCTGATTCAGTCACCGACTTTGCGAATTCATGCCTTGCAAAAGATGACGATGGCACCTTCATTAAAGGGATTGAAAAGCAACCCGACCTGCACGGGGCTTTCCTTGCGTTTGCCAAGAACACTGGAAGAAAGGGCATGGGGAATCGAAACTTCTACAGAAGACTTGCCGCGATTGAAGGAGTGGACAAGAGGGAAAAACATTATAACGGTAACGCCTGCTTTGACGTTAAACTAAAATATCAGGCGGATTGGTTGGAGGGGTCGAAAGACCTTGTATAGGTGTTAAATGAGCTGGCACTTTTTGCAGGAGGGGGAGGAGGAATCTTGGGAGGGAAACTCCTTGGATGGCGCACCGTTTGCGCTGTCGAGATTAATCCCTACGCTCGAAAAATCCTCCTTGCCCGTCAGCGAGATGGAATCCTTGAACCCTTCCCCATCTGGGACGACATTACAACCTTCGACGGAACTCCATGGAGAGGTGCCGTTGACGTCGTTAGTGGAGGATTCCCCTGCCAAGATATTAGTGCAGCCGGAAAGGGCGCGGGAATCGAAGGGAAGAAAAGCGGTTTGTGGGTGGAAATGGCAAGGGTCATTCGTGAAGTACGACCCCGGTACGTCTTCGTGGAGAACTCGCCAATGCTCACTAGTCGAGGGCTTGGATGTGTTCTCGGGGACTTGGCCGAGGCGGGGTATGATGCAAAATGGGGAGTGTACGGAGCTCACCATGTTGGAGCTCCGCACAAGCGGGACAGGATTTGGATTGTCGCTACCAACCCCGACTGCAAACGAAGGCGGCAGGAACAGGTCTTCATCGGCGGGCTCTGCGATAAGGCCAAGCCTGGGCATGATGGCCAAGCACAACTCTTGGCCGACTCCGAGAGCGAGCGACTGCAAGGGCAACATAAGAAAACCGGCGAACACAAGTCGGAGAGTGGCGAACGGGACTGCAAAGCTGTCGGAAGCAATGCTGGAACTCCCGAGTGGTGGGCCATTGAACCCGGCGTGGGTCGGGTGGCTAATGGGGTGGCCCGAAGGGTGGACCGACTTAGAGCCCTTGGAAATGGGCAAGTTCCGGCAGTGGCTAGACTTGCATGGGAGAACCTATTGAGTAAAAGCTAGGGGGAAGGGCGGCGAGGCCGGAAACCAGCCTCGCCGCGTTTCATCAACTCAACCAAAAGAAGGTGAAACAAGACATTCGCCGGAGGCACAATGACTAACAAAACACAGAGCATAAATAACGATCTACGTCAAGAAAACGAAGCAACGACGCGATTCAGGGACGCCTTGAAATTCACAGGCCACGCAATCGGATGTGAAGACGGATCCTATTGTCGGTGCGGTTTCGGGGAGTTATCCAAGGCACTAGCCAAAGCGCAGCGAGAAGACAAGCCACCCACCGAGGACAGCCTTTATTTGTTTAGAGAATGTGCAGCGGCGATCACCGGGCATAAGGGGGAAGCCTGCGCTGATAGAAGGTGCAAGTGTGGCGCAAAAAAAGCACTTAGAAAGATAAACATCAAGAGCCCTGACGCAGACCAATTCGTTTCCTGGTGGTGTTCTCGGTGTTCAAGAGAGCATCACGAGGATGATCTACTAGAATTTTGGGCCGAAAAGGAAGCTTTGAACGTACCATTCGACTCAACGATTGAAGCGCTAAAAGAATCAAATAGAAAAAAGTGCAGCATGGGCAACTGCCCCACCAAGAACTGCGCCGGGCCTGTTAGGCGGTCAATTTTCTCACTGAAAAGAACGATCCCCGATGTTCCATTTTAGGAATTTGTCAGGGATAAATAATAGTAAACAAACTCAATCAAAGGACTTAAGTTATGGATACTTCAAGAGAATGTAAATACTGCAAAGGACTATTTAAGCCAAAACAAAAGCGGTCATCCATCTGCGGCAAAAGAGACTGCAGAAAAAAGTATCAGCGTGATGCCTCACGAAAGTGGTACGCAAATGAGGAGAACAAGAAAGAGAAAAACTCATATTCCCGCCAACTTTACCACTTAAGCAAAAAAAATAATATAAAAACTCAACCAAAGGATTAAAAAAATGAAATCACTATTTATCAGATGCTCTTCACTTAAAGGGATTCTAACCTGTCCTTCTTTTGGGCTAACGGACAAACCCTGGAACCCGGAAAGTGCCCCAAGTCAACAAGGTTCAGCCGGTCACCTCGCGGCGCAATACTACATTGAATCAGAAGGCGAGATCCCCGACTTCCCAGAAATCCAACTCAAGTACCCACTAATAGATATTAAAGACCTTGAAATCTGCTTCTGGCAATTTAAGCGAATGTGGGACGAAAACCTTGCGCCGTTCATGGGGCAAAAAATTGAATGCGAAGTTAAAATGAAAGCCCGCCTTGGCGCTGTTAAAATAGACGGGGAAGAGACAGAGGTTTTTCTAACTGGCCACGCTGATATTATAGCCCAGACGGCCATGGATTTAATCGTCTATGATTGGAAGTTCGGGAGAGCCCTTGGCACTTCTCACTTCGCACAAACAGCAGGCTACGCAGCTCTAGCGGTGACTGTGTACGGCTGGCCGGAGTCGGGGGTTGTTACGGCTGGCGAGGCATATCCCCGCTTTGGGAAATGGAAAGACCACACCCAGAAAATCGACAAAGTTTATTTGGGGCAGTTTAAGAAAACAGTTCTTAAGACTTTAAAGCACAGAGGCAAAGTTAGAAGCCCATCGCCAAACGGTTGCAAGTTTTGCTCAGCTCGCCTTGATTGCCCAGAATACCCGAGAATGTTTCAAGACAGCTTTATTGCCGTCAAGGGGATAGTGGAGGGAGATCCTAGCGTTGTAGACCCCGAAGAACTTGCCCATCTCCACTCCGCATATAAAACCCTCGAATATGCTTGCAGCTCTTTTAAAAAGCTATTTGCAACAAGCCTTGAGACAGCCAACGCTGTAGGGAAAGACAACGCAATAGAAGGTTTTTATCTCCAAGAGAAAACCAGGAGAAGCGTAGAGCCCCAAGCGGCATGGCCGCATCTCGCAAAGATACTGAGTCAAGATGAAATCGCATCGGTGCTCTCTATGCCGTTTGCTAAAGTGAAAAACGCGGTCATGAACAAGACACCAGAAGGGATGAAGAAAAAAGAATTTTGGGCAGAGTTCGAGAAAGCCCTCAACGATTCAGATTCGATCATCGAAAGTTCATCTTTCTCTGTAACAAAAAAGTGAGAAAACTTTACACGCTCTTAGATTATGTATAGTTTTAGGAAACCAGAAAACAAGGCAAGAACAAACAAAAAGCAGGAGGCTCATAATGGGTCATGTAAGAGTAGTTAAAGTTATGTTAAATCTATCAAAAGATATCACCGAGCGAAGCACGCAGTTAACAAACTTTGTCGCTCGCAATGCGCTGAGGGGTTCAGCATCCAGGGCTGATGTGATGCGAAAAGCCATCGCTATCGGGCTAGATGTTTTGGAGAAGAGACAGGCTAAAGAAGAAGGAGACATCATCTAATGGGACTGAGAACGGGGGACAGAGTGACAATTGATCACCAGATTTTTGGTGCGAAAGTTCTAGCTCAAAGCAAAGATAAAAAAAGAATCAAGGTAAAATATCACTGCCCGCGTGAAGGGCAGATTATT
>Ga0080013_1004047_pt1 | contig 14744 bp, 15 predicted proteins | sample ETNvirenome_6_85_FD_69236 | JGI IMG/M metagenome (GOLD analysis project Ga0080013, IMG submission 69236) | Marine viral communities from the Pacific Ocean - ETNP_6_85 (SPADES assembly) (version 2) | ecosystem: Environmental > Aquatic > Marine > Oceanic | place: Pacific Ocean | collected 2013-06-19
AGGCATATCCACACAACTTCCCCTAAGTGCTTCATACGGTAAACCTGAAACCTCGTGGATACTCGGAGGTGAAACAACCTGCCCTGATGCCTTCAGTTCTCCTACCTGCTCTCCCTCAAAAAATATATCCCTCGATTTGATTTTCTTATCACACAGGAAATGAAAATGCCTTCCCTCTCCGTTTGCTCTTCCACTTTTTACTACCCAAAAATTTATATCTTCCAACAACTCATGCATTCCTTCTCTAAATTTATCGAGATCCGCACAGATGTGGTATCTCCCTAAAATCTCATCTCCACATATCACTCCCACATTATCACTAGGTCCAAAAATGTTTTTTTGATCGTACGCTGTAGGTTGTCGTTCCTGCTTCTGCCACTCCAACCCCTTCGGTCTTTTTGATTTAGGGTGCAGTGGTATCGGATGCAAGCCTGCGCTGTGGTACTCAATGACAGACTCTTGTTGTGTGTCAATGTAAGTCATTATAAATTCTCCAAAGTGATGTCGCAATAACCTCTCTCTCCGTTTGGCTTCACGAATTTTGATTCAATTATCTTTATCTGTGAGTCATCAGTAAACACTTGAGCATTCATTAATGAATCAAAGATTGCTTTACCTGCAAAATTATCCAAGTCTCGTCTACGGTTATCAGGAGGACTCAGATACATTCCTATCTTTAATTCTTCATCCTTGTAGATCGGCTCCGTACGATGCCCTACTACTTCAATCGTAAATAGTTTGAAGTCCAATGCAGATTTCGTTAAGTACATCCCTCTTGGGTTCTTCCGCCAATAGTTATTCACTGACGGTGGAAACGGCAACCTCATCGTTATCCTTTTTATATCCTTGTGTTCAATCATTTTTATTACTCGCTGTACAAATGTGTTTTTGTTTCTATGAAATTATCTGTCCCCTGTTCTTCAGTACTTCCGTCCTGATTGAATTTCATCTTTGACCATCTGCTTGTCCCTGCAGGATACCCATGCTCATCCAATCTGCATTCCAAGTCTCCTAATTTATTTTTCAACTCTATTTGTGTCCCTTCCAATCGTTGTGCCACTTCTTGAAGTTCATTAATTCTATCTGCAAGAATATTCACAGGATGTTTGAGGGATTCTTTTACCGCCTCTTTCTCCTTTCTTTTTTCTTCAAAGGAGATTTCCTTTTCATTCTTCATCGTCTTTTTCTTCTTTAGGTTTTTCTAGAGTTCCCATCGCCCCATAGTCTTCCTCCTCCTCTACCCGTATCTTACTCGGGTATCTTTTATCCCACTCCTTATCTCTCGCTTCTAATTCGGCACAGGACATAGGTATGAATTTTTCTTTTGTTGCTTCGTACGCATCAAGGACACTTTGTTTTACAGGCTTATTATGTCTTCGTGTTTTTACTCCTGCAAACAAGATGTTCCACACAGTCCCTCTTCCTAGTTCACCCCCTTCATACAGATCCAAAAGACTCCGATCACCGTAAGGGCGATCTTCTTTCGCAAGCTTCCTCCAATTCTTCGTGATCCAAGCAACTTTCTTCATTTCACTATCATCAGAACAGAGGACAGGTCAGCAAAAAAAAGGGCTGAAGTCCCGACCTTCTCCACGAGTGTCAGCCGATGTACTCGCTTCTGAAGCCTTCAGCCCTTGTTCCAATTCTCCTATAATGTTTTAATTAATCTTCGTAAACTATTGCGGTTCTCACCTCGATATGACACACCTCTATACCCTAATTTATTCAATCCTTCTATCTCAAGCTGTTGGACTCGTGTTCTACTAATCCCTAACTCCTTACCAATTGCGATATAGGTTTCCTTTGCAGTACTCTCTACGTTTTCTAAAACCTCAAGGCCGTAACGGAGCCTCAGTATCTTTTTTTCACGATCTGTTATTTCATTCATTGAACTCCTTGGTAATCTCTTCTTATTAGAAAGCGATCTTTTACTGCTTCCCAATCAGATTCTGAATTTAACGGTGCAAAGTGGTGAAACGGAAGTCTCACTATGAAGTCTTTGTCAGAAGAGAGGTTGCGGTCTGTCCTTCCTCCTTTGAGGATTTCAGTGTGTGGGCTGTCGTGCCAAAACTCACCCAAGAAATCCATGTTCTCTTTTGTGGTACGGATACCATACATGAGCCAAAAAGGCATCCCTGTGTTTCGGGCCATGTGTTTCAGGTGAAGCCATTTATCAAGACTCAGGATGAACCCGTACTGAGTAGCGTACGCTAAACCTTTATTCTGCCCTTTAAACTCTGCCCAAGATAGAAGTTTGAAGTCCCACCGTCCTGTACTTGTATCGTACGAATCTTTTAGGACTGCCCAATCAATGCGTGAATACTCCTTGTGTATTTTCTCAACCTTTAGTCCTGTGAACTGTTCAAGCCTTAACCTTGCGCTGTTCTCCCGATACCGATCCTGCTGTCTTTCCAGTTTCATGAAGTATCCTCTTTAGCTTCTTGTTTTCTGCATGTAGGGCGATATAGGTATCTATCGCTTGATCACGCTCTTCCTCCAACGAAGTCAACAGTTGATCAACATGCTCCAACACTGAATGCAACTGCCGAATATGCAATCTCAACCTGTTGAGTGGGTGATTATTTTCCCACTCATTCAGGTGAACGCTGTCCTCTTGATACTGGGCATCAAGATAAGGACGTTGATATTGTGTTACTTGTTGTGCCACGGGAGGTCCGCTTGCGGATCGCCAACCCTCTCTTCCGTTTTAGGAAGATCGGCAGGGATGCTCGGAGCCTGTGGAGCAGTAGGCTCTGCGGTGAAGGGGATATCATCCCCTGCGGGTGCATCAGGGATTTGCTCTTCCTCTACAGGATAAAATCCTCTGACTTCGTTGCTAGGAGGATATTCCTTATCTTCATAAGGATCTTTTCTAGCAGGTTTTAATTTAAGATGAGCAATAACGTCCTCACCTTTTAGGACTCTAATGTCATCCCAATCAGGCCGTCCTATTGCCTGAGAAAGTTTCTTCAACTGAGAGCGACTGATCGCTTCAGCTTTTGGAGACCCTGGACACATAACATTCAATCCGATGAATGTGGTAAGCCCCTCCAAGTTACCTTCTAGTGCCTGAAGATTTAAAACGAGGCGTTTGCCTCCCTTTTGGGTATCTCTAAGTTCTACGTTAGAGATTTTAACAAGGTGTTTCCCGTCAGGGAATGCACCAAATTCAGGAAGATCTTCTTCCTCGCCTGCTCTGAAACGAAAATCAAATTCTGACATTTTGTGTCCTTGAATTTAAGTTAATGAATGTTTCGGGGGTACACCACAGACCTTCGTCCTCTCGGACTTTTCGGTTGATATCTTTGTAGTGCTACGCTCATGAAAGCACCATAGGGCAAAGGATCGCCTACATGACTATCTAGACTTGCCTGCCTAAGAGTAAAAGCAGGCCGAAACCCCTGATCTTGCTGTGTGAATGTGTGGTAACTCAGCATTCTGTGTCCCCCCGAAACGGAGTTTATTTTAATACTTCTGCTATTGCAGATGAAAGTGCATCGTACGTTGGTTCCATCTCGTCAGGTAACCCGATGCGGTTTCCTGCAAGATAAGCAGGGCGGTGCGCACAGGACAGAATCCTTTCTTCACCTCCTACTGCTTTATTCGTTTGTTTCCCCCAAGATCCTTCTTCCTTTTGGATTTCAGTCTTGAAGTGCATGTACCCGATGATGTCAGCCCACTCGCACACAAGTGCTGATGATTTGTCATTCATCTTCAGACCCCACTTGTCATAAGACGGGAATACAGGATCTTCAATCCTCTTGATTGCACTGTGTGCCAAGAGAACGATGTGCATCTTACGTTCATTTCTGAGGTAAGATAACTTCTCTAGAACTTTCGACCAACGGAGCATCGCCAATCCCCTGCCTTTGCCCCACTGAATTTCGTTTATTGTGGAGACCCCGTTTGACTTGCAAACATCTTCCTCAATCCTTGCTTCAAGCCAATCGATTGAGTCAACCACAAATGTTTTGTAAGGATGTTTTTCTGCACAAACCATATCAAGATCAACCATAATTGCAGGGAAATCCTTGTTCATCCACGGCACCGTGTCAGGCTTACCTGTCAGAAATTGGCAACCATTCTCTATATCTGCAATCAGTGGTTTCGGGAATGTACTCGCAAAGGTTGTCTTACCAACCTTGTGGAGAGCATGAAAAAGACCTGCCATCGGGTCATCTGCTTTTCGCTGTCCTGCTTTTGCTATTGTTAAAGGCATTAGTTCATTATTGTTGAGGTTTTCTCGATTGTAGATTTCATCTCTTCAGCCTTTTCTCTGAGAGATTCAATCTGTTCGTTGACGATCTTTTCAACCGTCTCTACGTCTAACATCTGTCGGTTTGCATGATCTACTGCCAACCATCCTGACAACATCTTGTCATCGGGGAGCATCAGACCATGCTCCTCAGACTCAGGATCAAATTCTGTGGTTTGAATCTTGTCTCCAAGGATTGTACCAAACCCGAAGATCCCCAATACCAACCTTTTTAATGCTTCCTCCTGTGTGTATCCTGTAGTCAGAACCAAAGAAGCAAAGATTTTTTTCTTTTTAAGCTTTTTCATAAAGTGCTTTCAGCGTTTCAAGGTCACGGGAATTATCCTTATGACATTTTTCAAAAAACGAGCAGTATTTTGTATTGCACAAATTAGACTGCCGATTAAGAGGAAAGTGATTACTCTCCAAACCAAATTGTAAATTCAAACACATTTGTAATACTTGAGTCACATCGTCTGATGAAGGGGCAAAGTATGTGAAATCAAGTTCAGGCTTCTTCTTTTTTATGAGGCCGTGGATTTCTGCATACGGTAACTCCTCCAATCCCTGATCCTGCATCTCTGCAAAAGCATAGAACCCTGTTTGGTATCGTTGTGCTACAGTTCCTCCATAAGACTTCTGCTTCATGATTTTGAGGTCAACTATTACCCTCCTCCCTGTATCCTTATTATCAGCAATCAGATCTGCGTATCCTTTTATAGGGAATTTTAACCCTCTGAATCTAACATTGTATTCTTTCTGTACGCTGATCGGTTTGAGATGAGAATGCATCGTACAATTAGGCTGACAATATTCGTCAATCATCTGTTGTACCCGTGGGACTTCTGAAACGTACGTTTCAACATCCTCAGGTTCTAGACTGTCAACGACAATCTTCAGTTTTGCATCAGCATCTTTTTTAAACTCTTCTGCATATTTTCTTTTAGGGTCAGGTTCCCCCTTTTCGATCATGTCATGCCAAAATCCTTGCTTGCCTGTGACAATTTCATCCCCTAAAGATCCTATAATCAGGCCCACACCAAAAGTCTCAGGTAATCCTAGTACTTTAGAGTAGTGATATTGCTGACCACAAGTTTGATACTTGTTGACTTGGGACCATGAAATATTCTTTGGTTTATACATTTTATTTTTGTAACTTCTGTAATAGTTTTTCGCCCTCTCGTGTGATGAAAGCGTTTTGTCGGTTTCCTCTTAGGACATCTATTACATGCTGTCTAGAGTACCCCGTTTGAGTTGCCAACCCTGCAAGCGCACCCCTGTATTTTCCGAGTGCTTCGTGAAGGGTTGGGGCGACTTCCATGTCTGTTTTAATATCCATATTTCCCCATTTCCCCGTAAGCTGACTTAGTATGCTTACATTATATATAGAGCTTTCATTTTGTCAAGGGGAAAAAATATTATTCTAGGAGGCACACGATTTACCGTGCATTTCAAAAACTCAGATTTGAATTTTTAAGGGTGGTTTGGGTATCGTACGGGGTTACTTTTTTTTGCGGTTTGCAGATCTGCTTACTACCCTGAGGTTTTTCTTGGAATTGTTGCGTGGATTACCATCAACATGATGCACATCCTTGCCGTCCCCCTTCGTCACTCTACCTTCTTTTAACGCCTTCCTGCGGACATTGTTTCGGGAGGCTCTATCCTTCTTATCCTTTGTGGGCTTGTGATCCCTTTTGTACTCCTTATCGTAGTCACGCTTTTTTTGCACGTTTCCTCACTGAGTCTTGGATTGAATTAGGCAGTTCACTAAGAAGATGCAGTTTCTTGCTTGCGTCTGAATGCTTCTCTCCTGTGTGGATCTCATCGTTTTTGCAACGGTGTGTTTTCCCACGCCAAGCAGTACCGTTTTTCAGGTGATAAAAGTTACTCATTGTCCTCCTCTGAGTTTTGAAAGTTTTTCATTGTCATAAAGATCCTCATCATCTTCTGTCCACTTTATATGTACTGTATCCTGATTTCTATATCCTTCGTAACAAGGTGCTACATTATTCCCACAACGAGTGCATTGCTCGTGACCGTGGATTGCAATAAAATCCCTGCACCCGCAATAGAGACAAGGTGAATCAGAAGGGTCTTCAAGTTTACCATCATGCATTAAAGTCCTGAGGCTTTGCGTATTGATTGTTGATACGTTCTTAACTTCGTCTGTTCCTCCACGATTCGGTTCATTAACTTCCTCCTTCGTGACTCTATTTCTTTTGAAGACTTTCCACTGCGTTGCATGTTGCGCAATTCTATCTTCATGTCTCTCATTGCATCCTGCAGACCCTGTCTACCAAAGTACATTGCATCCTTAGCTCCTTGCTGAACATCAAAAGGATACTGATTGATACCAATCAACCGCATTGCAGATTGACCTACTGTATCCTTAGGTAACCCACGGTTACTCAAATCGTTATTCATGGCACCATAGAGTTTCCTGAGGGAACCCTGCAGTCGTTGTTGATCTGTATTCATCCACATATCAGGCAAACCTGCAAGCATTGTAGGTGTTATGAGGTTCCACAGATACAACCCTTTACTTTGCCACTGCTCCACTGCAGTATCACGTTCATTCCAAATAGGTCTCTTCGTGAAGGTGTCCTTATTACCTATGAATGAAGAGATTGCTGAGAAAGTCGGAGTTGTTGCAAGACCGAGTGTCCCAAATGCTTTTCCTAGTTCAACTCCTTTGAAGTCAAGTTTACCTGAACTGAGGCTTCTGAGGTTCACAGGTGAAAGTTCTTGTGCTAATTCTGAGAACATACCCCAAGGCAGTAGATAAGATGCATCGAAAGGTACAATCCTATTATGTTCATCCCTCCACGGGAGCATGTATACATGATGTTTATTCCTCAGAAACTCAGGGTACATCATTCTTAATGACTCTGCTTCTTCCTCTTCCATGTCCAACATTGCTTTTGCACCTTCGTGCATTACAAAACCCATAGCCATATAAGGCAGGAATTTTGTCGGGCGGTTCCGAGCAGTTTCAAACAAGACGGGAAGAGTTTTGTAATAGAATGTCAGAAAGGGTGATCCAAAAGAAATATTCCGTCTGACCGATTTAGCCCAACTAGGCAAGAGTGAGTAATCAAACAGGTACTTCTGCGCCCTCAGGACAGCATCGCCTTCGCTCATGTTTAATCGGTTCATCCCGTCAATAATCATCATTGTCTTACCAAGGGCCTCCATCAATTCGTAAGACCGAGATGTCACATCTTTTACAGTCCCTAACCCTCTTGTAACTGCACCGTACGTTCCTGCAAGCCAATTCCCTTCACCCTTGTCAAGCCTTCGTTTCAAGTCCGTGAATTCCTTTTCCATCGCACCTAACTCGTTTGCTGAAAACGAAGAACCTTTTAAACCATACTTTTTAGCAATCCTGAAATGCTCTCCGTTCTGATGCATCTCTACTACAGCTTTTTTCAGCAGACCGGGGATGCTTTGCCCCGGCACTCCACCAAGATGCATCAAGGACAGATTTGAAATGAAATTCCTGACATGAGAAGCGGGGAAGTTACCTGCGACTTTTGACCACTTCCACCATTGAACACCCTTCTCCATAACACCACCTTCTCCGAACATCTGATGCATGAAAGAAGATGGGTCACTTTTTATAATCTTCTGCGCTCCTATGATATCATCATGAATCTCTTTCCTGACAAGCATACCCTTCATTTTCCCATACCGTTTTTCGTTTGGTATCTTCGTCCATTGGGTTTGGTCGTACGCTACATTCGCATGTTGTCTTCCAAGTTCACTCATTCTTTGAGCAAGTGCTTCTCCAATTTCTTTCGCTGTTTTTTCCCCGTCTGATCTTCTTTCATTTGAGAGAGTCGGGATAATATCGTCCCTTAGTCGGGCCGCCTCGTCTTTCAGATATTCCCCTGTAACCTTACGAGGCTTCAAAAGTTTTAATTGCTCCTTCAACTGTGCAATGTCTGCCTGAAATTGCTTCTTTGATTCTGCGTCTTGAGAGGCACGTAATTTTTGTCGGGCGAATTTAATACGAGATTGTAATTCATTCCTTCGATCTTTTATTGAAGGATCAAGTTCAAACAATTTTAGGACTGCCTGCGCATTTTGCCCTTCATTAATGATGTTCTCGACTTCCTGCAATGTATCAAAGGTCACCAAACTTGGTTGATATGCCCAATCAGGATTCTGCGCAATTTCCGAGAACCAATTCAAGAGTGCAATATCACGCCCCGGAATCATCAATGCACGGCCTACAAGGTAATCAGGATCTTTTACCTCCCTGAGGATTAACTCCCGAACTGCTTTTGGTATGTCTTTACGATGCTTCAGATACTCCAACTGAGATGTGGAGGGTCTGCCACCGCCTTGTAGCGAACGAACCGTTTCATCGTTTAAAAGATGAGATAAGTAAATGCGAGGCAAGTATTGCCCCCTCATCTTGTCCAATGTCGATTGTCTTAGCAGACCCAAATCTCTGAGATCCTCACCAATTTTTATAATCTCATCCTTCGCTTCTATTGCTACTGTACGTTCTTTTGCATCAGGGATCATCTCAGGGTTTGCACCTTGAGTGGTGAGAAAATCATAAATCTCTTTTGTGTGTTTCGCACCGTTGAAAACATCATAAAACCTTTGGCCTAATTCGGTCATCCGTGCTATCTCACCAAGGGCTTTGTACCTGCCGATTAGGTATCGTTCCTCGTCCTTTAAATCACCTAATTGCTTGCCTTTAAGGTAATTCATAACCGAATGCGCCCACCTGCCTACTGCGCTGTTGCTGACCCCTCCTGTGTCAGGTAACGATTCTGTTGCTTCTTCTACTGTCGGAGGATTCAACTCCCTGTCAGGTGGTGGTCTACGTGTGCTTCTCAGGGTCTCCGCACTAGGTGTTGAGAACGGTTCTGCAGTACGGATATCCTTCATGATGTGTTGAACCATATCAGGATCGTGACCGTCTGAGATGTAGTTTGGAATTGTATCGTACGCTTGAATAAGTGCCCGCCTCATCCGAGGATTCATCCGTTCACGCATCACAATATAACTCTCCGTAGGTGTGTTGCGATCCTGCATGAAAGAATCAACAATTGCATCCAAGTTTGTTCTTAGGTTAGAGACATACCTGTAACTGATCTCTTTTCCTGTGGCTTTATTAAAAACATTTTCAACATCATTGAACTCACTTGGGTTTTCCAAAAGGTCGTTCCGTTGAAGATAGAACTCTCCTGTTTCCATATCTTTTCGATACAACCCTACTGTGTAACCATACTCTTTAGCAATTTGTGTTGCTCCAAATTTATAAACCCTGACCCTTGCACCACGTTTGTTCTCGTTGGCAACAAATTCACCTTCTTCATTTTGTCTAAAACCCGGATCGTACGCAGTAAACCAAAGTGCTTCAGGGTTCTTGTCCTGAATAACTTGTTCCAAGAATAGTTTGATTCCGTTTGCTACACGATGTTGTTCTGTAGAATCTCCTGCAATGTCCATAGAACCGTCACGCTCAAACGAGATGCTCCAAAACTTCATCTTCTTCCTCAGATTCAATCCTTGTGAAGAAAGTTTATTTAATCTTGCGTTACCATCTATCTCGTTCACTAATTCTGTTTCCAAATCTCTAGCAGATACAGATGTCCGTGCTTCTGCCTCGACCTTGGTTCCATCAGGAAGGTAGAAGTTACTCACTACTGCTCTATCCGAGTCAACCATAGGATTGAGTTTTACTAGACGGACATTGGGTCGTACGCTTTGAAGGATTTGTTGTGCATCAGATCTTTCAGTTTCTCTCATTACTGCGGTAAAAGCCTGACGAAATGCACTATTCAAAGTATAGGCAAAGTGCGACTCCATACTTCCATAAACAGACTCCCCTTCTGCCATAAGGCGTTGAACCTGATCTATCGTAAGGAAGTCTCTTAGTGGATTTGTTTCGTTTATCCATTCCAAAATGACCCTGTTACCCATATATTCGTTTATAGCCTCAGGTGCTTGGCTTAGATTGTAAGTGTATAAAGCAGACCTTACTGCTTGTTGTACTGTGTGAAAGAACTCATCCCTGTTTATTAATCCATCATGAAAATTGCTGAAGGGAGTGGTAATGCTTTCTTGTACTGCAGTTTTGATAACTCCCTGCATCTGATCAAAACGCATGTTGATAAATTGCTCCCTTTGATCGCTACTTGCGAGAGCGTTATATGTTGAAGAATTAGCTTCTCTTGATGTTCTTGTTTGTGACTGTTCTGTCATCGAAGGGATTACAACCTCACTTGGTGGAGGTGGGAGATCACGCACCGCTTCTCTTGCCTCTATCCGTCTTCCCCTATCTACTTCATGCTCTATTTCTATGTCTTCTGCGAGTGTCCCTAAATCCCCACCGAGTTGATCCAATACTTCGTCATCGGTTCTTTCCCATCTTTCTGAACCCCGCACCGCTTCTCTTGCTTCATCCAATTGATCTGCATCTGCAAGTGCTTCATTTAGTTCAGACTCCTGAATTTCTGCACTCTGCATTGCAGATGCTTCGTCATCTTCGTCCAAGAACATTTCACTCTCCAACCCAGCGAGATCCTCTTCAGATAAGTCGATAGTTTCACTCCCAACGAATCCACCCATACCAAGTTCTTCTCTTATCGTGCTTCTATTTGCTTCTCCATGCCGAATTGCTTCGTGGAACATTTGGGAGACGATTCCTCTTAAACCATTTGGTGAATGACTGTCCTCTGCGAGTTCAGGGAAGTATTCATTGAAGCGTTCTGTCGCAAAGTCTGACCATGAATCTCCCATTTCAAAAGCTCTGAAAGAACCTGTATCAAGTTGCGCCACATATTCTGCAACATGTTCATTCAGATAGGCACGTAATTCTCTTCTTCCTGACTGAAAATTTTCATCCTTTAGTTGCTTGAATACATCATCGAGCATCGGCCCCAAGTCCTTATTCAACATCCTACGTGTTTCTGCTAGTACTTCAGGCCCTGTAAGCGGATCTCGGATATCCATACGGAACCCCATAGGATTATAAACATACAACCGCTCACCCTGATCCTGTCTCTGCGCTCTATCTTCTTCCCGTTGCTGTCGTGCTAATTCTCTTTCCCTTCTTAGCCTTGTTGCTTCTGCTCCTTCGGTTCGCCTTCTTTCTATTGTTTGATCTCTGATACTAGGAACTTCTCTACGCATATCCCTGTAGAATTCTTCATCAAGGTCATAATGTCGGTTGTCGTTTTCTATAAACCTACGCATGTTGTGAAGAATCTCTAGGCCCCTGTCGTATTGATCTTGGTCCCAATCTTCCCGTGGCCCAAGAACTTCCTCATCACTAGCAGGATTATCTCTCAAGAGTGAGATAGAATTTGCTGTGCCTACAGAAGGGTTTATTTGTGTTAGTTCCTCAGGAGAAAATACCTCTTCTCTTGCAATCGTTCTTATAAGATCTCCTACTTCAGAGATATCATTTTCTCGTTCAACTACAGGATCTACTTTCCGTGGGGCTTCAACATTGAAAAGATCTTGAAAAAATTCAGCGTACGATCTTGTTGATTCATCGTCATAGACAAAAAATTGTCCACGGACATCATGTGTAATCGGTCCTTCATTTCTGAGCAGTGTATACATACGGTCTGAAAGCATTCTCACATTAGGATCATAACCTACTGTCTCGTTAATGAACCCTGCTTCCCTACCGTATCTCATCATATCATTGTATAACTGTGTCCCGTTCAGCCGACTTCCAACCTTGTTTAAGAAGTCATCGATTCCCGGCGGCAGGTAACCACTATGCGTGTTAGACTCCTCATCCAACCAACTTAATAAACCTGTAACAGGTTGTCTTTGGTCTACTGCAGATGCGATCTGTGGATTTTGGATTATATCCCACAATAGATTCAAAGAACTTTCTTTTGCTTGCTCGATCCGTACTCTCTTTGCTTCTTCCTCCCGTTCCTTTTTTAGTTCTCTGATTCTGTACTGAATGTCCCTTAAAGCACCCACATATCTTTGCTCTAGTCTTGTCTCTGTAGGTGCTTGTGATATCAACCCTGAGATGTCAATAAGGACTGCATCTTCATCGTTATTATTACGATCAAGGATGTAAGAGATATTTGTTCGCACTGTATCTGACATGCCGACAACAGACTGCCACGCCACATCCTGCAAAGTTGCATCAGGATCAGGCTCACTTAGTATAGTCGGATTTGTATCTTCTATACCTTTCCGTTGCATGTAATAACTACGGTCATTTTCATCGCCTAATTTGTGGAAGTTGTAACCGTATTGTTCTGCCAAGAGTCTGAATCCTCGATCATAAATTTTCACCCTTGAGGGGTGTTCGCCTGTAAATGTAACACCATCAGGATTTTTATCTTCAAACAATTCTGCAAGTGCATGTCTCATTACATTCATTGCAGGAGAATTTATTTTAGCAGGAACCAACTCACCTGTATTAGGATCTTTAACTTCCCACTCCTTTACCCCGTGTGAATCATTGATATCAAATGTGACATTCCAAACATTTGTCAGGACATTCATTTGAAACCCTTCTGCTTCAAATTCGCTCCGATCATGTCTCATTCGACTAGCAGGGATAGTCATAGAACTGCCTGCCAACATCTGCCACCGATACGGGTCGCCTGTGATGTTGTTTTCACGGTTACCAAGGACATCAACTAAGCGGGCTTCTGCTTTAAAATAATCTTCCGTTGAATCTGTTATGTAACCCACGACTTTATCGCCTAAGTCTCTTCTTGCAATCGACTTTAAGACATCTTCAAATTCTTCGTTGGGGATCGGGCGTTCTCCTCCGAAATCCTTGATGATCCTCGCACGCTCTTTATGTTCAAATACTCCGTCTAGTTTATTGAGGATGTCACGAGATGAACCTCTTCTTCGGGATTGCAGAAGATCAGGGGAATAGGTGGGAGTTTTGTTGAACGCAGATTTGATGTTGTTCTCATCGTACGCAACAATTTGATCTGCCCCACCTTCGACTCCCTTTTGCCAGATGCCATCGAATCCTGCCTGCTGTAAAACATCGGACAACCCCCGACCACCTATGTGTTCCATGAGGTCGTAGACGTACATTTTTCGTTGACTACGTGGAGGAAGGTCGAAACCCACTTCGCCTGCAATCATATCTGCAGGCATACTTCTCCCGTTTTTTCTCAGAGAATCAGCGATTGTCTTAGAGTCTTCAGCCGATATCGATAATGCGCCCTCAAAATGACTTCCTTCCAGTATCAGTGGGTTCTCTACATTTAAGAAGGCAGGAATTACAGAGAGTTCAGGGTTCATGTCTTCACCCCTCGCTTCTCTCAAATGCCAAGTATGAGGGTCTATAAGTTTACCCGACAACACTGGCTCAAGACTCGTACCTCGTGTTGCCCACTCCTCTGCAGAATTAGGATCAGAGGTGAAGTAGAACCCTGCTCCTAGCTGACCTTTGTCGCTGAAGTGATGACTCCACTTATCACCTATTTTGTAGGGATTAAAACCAACCCCTTTCCAATTGGTTGCGCCATTGAAAACCATCAAAGGCTTTTTGTCCTCACCGAGGATTTTAGTTTTTCTGAAGAATTTTCTAAATTCAGGCGTACGTTGCAAAGATTTGAGAACTTTCTTATCATCAACAAATCCTTTACTTCGTTTATAAGCATCCTGCACATACTGCTTCGTACGTAACACCATACGCTTATCCCCTGACTCCTGTGCTTCCATCAGGGCTTGTTCGTACTGCTCCCGTAGATCAATCCTTAGATCACGAAGCATCCTATACATCGTACGATCATCGATCTCTTCGTTTGTATCCCGTGCCGTACGTCTCACGCCTGTTGCTCTCGGCTTATCTTCAGGAACACGATAACGGATCAATCCTGTTTCAGGATCAGTGTACTTCTCAATATCAGAGACAACAGATTCTGCCTTCGGTGGTGCTAGTCGTTTTGTACCTGTCTTGCGACTTATTGTCTTAGGCCCCATATCGGCAGTTGTACCGATGATCTCCTCACCTCGTGCTACTGCAGGCTCTTTAGCAGTTATCTTCTTCTTGTATTTAGGAGTTTTTCTTTTTGATTGAAGAACCTCAGATGCTTTTGGCTTCTGAAGAACGTAGGCCCCTCGGAGGCCCCCGTAGTAAATAAGTGATGCTTTCTTGTATCCGAATTCCTTTCCGATTCCTCGTGCAAGTCTTTCATAGAGACGAACCTTCCCTGCTACAGGCTTATCTTCTGCTACATTCTCTACATCCTCTTCTGCAGTAAAAATTACTGTGTTAGGTTGTTTTGACATCAGTTCACGAGTTGCAATCATAAGCGCACTCAAGACTTCTGTGGTGACCTGCCGATTATTTTTATGTGTGGTTTTGTAATTAAGCAACCCCGTGTTGGGATCGACATCTCCGAATGTCAATTCGAATGATTTAACATTTGTGTCGATTTGTGCATCCTCAAGAGTTTGTTTGAACTCAGGATAAACTTCGATCAAAGGACTGTAACGAGAAATCGCATCCGTACGATGTATT
>Ga0080013_1004048_pt1 | contig 14744 bp, 6 predicted proteins | sample ETNvirenome_6_85_FD_69236 | JGI IMG/M metagenome (GOLD analysis project Ga0080013, IMG submission 69236) | Marine viral communities from the Pacific Ocean - ETNP_6_85 (SPADES assembly) (version 2) | ecosystem: Environmental > Aquatic > Marine > Oceanic | place: Pacific Ocean | collected 2013-06-19
CACGATCCCCATATCCAGGACGAGGATTACCGAACTTTGTATATTCTACATCAAACTCGGGTACGTTGTCAAGCACAAACTGCAAGACGACCTCTTTTGCTTTTTGTCCGCGGGGGACCTTGATACCGCATTCTTTGCGGGCGGAGGTGGCGCCAAGGAAGTTGGGCTCTCCATAAAATAGATTATAGCACAACCACGAAACAATGCCATTTATTTTTGATAAAAGTGATAAGGTCTGTGCTGAGGAGAATCCTGATCGGAATGATTGGAGCGACTGCTCGATGTATACTTTTTCAATCTCGTACTCCTCCACGATATTCTCAAGTCGAGAGTTAACGATTTGAATTTTCTTAAAGAAGTTCTTTTCTTTGCGGAGGTCGATGTGATTGCAGACAATGATATTGCCTTCATAATCTAATACTGTATAGCCAGTAATGCTGGTTGAGATGTCTAGGCCTAAAATCATTATGACTGCCCTTTTTTCTGTTTTATATCACTAATTTTAATACGAAAAGAAATTTTAGCCTGGTGACCTCTGTGTTCAACTATTACCGAATTCCCGTCGCGGGCGACGTTGTCCAGAGGATTAAATGTATCGCGGAGGCTGCGATAGATTTGCAAAATTACATCTTCTCGAGTCATTTTCTATAAAATTATATCAGATGTCGAGCTTAATTTTAAACGTGAAGTCTCGTTCGGCCGTTTTCTTTACCGGGGTTGCCAATTTAGCTAAGCCAATTAAATTTCGATCTTCGTCATAGATACCAATTTTTGAGATATATGTCACCTTTTCAAATGATCCTGTAGGGTCTGCATAAGATGAGCTTACAGTATTTTTTATACTTCTTTTGGCGTTTTCAAGATATGCTTTCGATCCTGTCGCAGCAAAGTCACCAGTCGTGTACTCCACAAATGTGGGATTATTAGATTGGTTTAGCTGGCCCTTTGGTGCAGTGGCAAACAGCGTCATGGTGCTGTTATATGAGGTGCCACTCATCTCCATTATGTAAGATGAACTTGGAGCGGTTATAGATCCTGACATGGACTGCCCAAAATAAATCCATTTTGGTGTATCTCCTTGGGCCGCGGTGGCCCCGGGGGCATAGGAACTCGTATAAGCATCTGTGCTGATTGCCAACTCTGTAGAACCGGTGAGCAACACAAACCCTTCACTATACAGAGCGATCCCGACGGCACTGCCAGCGTCGTTTCCGTAAGTCGAATATAAGACCCCATCTCGGTTCGAATCTTGGGCTTGGCCGACCATGGTGCCGGTCACATAATACTTTAAGTTAATGGTTCCCTTTTTAATCTGAGAGCCGTAAAAGATCGTTGGAATATTAATCAGACCCGTCTGAGCTGTGTCTAAGTCTCTGGCAGAAGAGGAGTACTGAAAGTGGGGGCTTATATATCGATAATGGTTTATCGTATTTTTCAGGGCCAGCAGGTGCGACACATAAGATGTGCTGCTTCGCGGCGTGGTGGTGTTGTAAAACTCTTTGCTGATGCCTGAAACGTATGGATACGAGCTGGTGATTATATCTCCGTAACTTGAGTTGTCGAATGAAGAAACAGTGGATGTTCTAAACCCTATCCGGGAGCCATTCTTCACCACGTAGGAGTATACCAAACCATTATCAATTATTTCTTGGTCCGGGGAAACACTTCGGGGACCGATGAATCTGCCTGTTGAGGAACTAACTCTATCGATGTTTAGTTCGTAAAGAGATATCTTGCCCGCATCGGTCAGGCGAATGGGATTCGCGAAGGCGCCTCCGATGTTGGGTCTGTTGTTATAAAAGGTGGAGCCGCTGTATATTACAAACTTGACACTCGGATAGGACTTTAGTGTGTTGTTGTAAACATCATTCCTGTTGAATCTATAGTAAGCCATAACATAACCATACCATCACTTTTTAGTAATCTAAACGAACTCTTACTGTAAACTCTGTCGTTGGATCCTTCTTCAGTGGTTCAGAGAGCTTGGCGACCGCTAGCAACTCGTTGTCTGCTGAGTATAGGCCCACTGACGTCATGTAAGAAATCGGTACATCTTGAGAATTGTTCTTTACTACTATCTTGCTGCTGCTCAAGTACGTCGGGTTTGCCGAGTAGTTGAAGTCTGTGTTGTCTGCTCTGCAGAAATAGACAGTAGAGTTCAATTCAGTGCTGTTGTTGAAGGAAACGTTCTTGATTCTGTGTCTGATATCGTCGGAGTTAACCTCGATGGTGGAGCCGCTTAGTACTCCATCAACGCTGGCGCTGGCGTAGGTATCAACGCCGTCTGTGCGGCTCATGCTCACCGAACTTGACAGGAGGCTTCCGAATACAGATGAAGAGATGACTGCTACGCCGGCTTGGTAATAAATTAAGCCAACCTTGGCATAGCCTCTGTCCACGGTAATGGCGCCCGTATCGTCGACAACCTCACCGGAGCCGGTGGCAAATAAGATGCCATACTCGCCTGCGGGAGAGTTGATTTTGTAGCCATTGGACCCACTCTTATCGGTGATTGTCAGAGAGTTGGCGAATACATCTGTATATCCGGATACTCCTGGTGCTCCGACGCCCAATGTGAGAGAGAAACTTCCCTTTTTGATCTCGTCCTTAGACAACAATCTGGTGAAGTTTATGAAATATGCTTCATCGATCTTCGTACCAGAGGTTAGATCACCGTCTTCGTCGAAGCGGCGTACGGCGTTGTTCTCGTCAAACCCCACCAGCACTTGTGCCATTTGGTTATAAAGATTAATCTTCTTAGATTGCTGGACGACAGAGCTATCTGATTTGGAGAGCGACGAGGTCGCCGCGTACCCGCAAGTCAAATCAAATATATGATTTGCCGAGGAGCTGAGGTATGGGTAGTCGTAAACAGACTGGAACATACCATGACCATAGTTCTTGATGTTGCTATCAGCATCATACGTACCTGAGATAATAGAACCCGTTATCGGAATCGCTTCGTGAAGTAGATTTCTGGTTACAACAGAGTCTTTCCCGGGGTTAAATGTTTTGAATGAGGTGGCCATTATAATATCCTTTTATTAACTTATGTCCTTGATAAACCGGACCGGTATGTCGAGAGTATATCCAGTTGATACTCCTGAGATTCTGACCGTAGAATCAATAAACTTGTGATTTGCTGCGGTGAGGGTGTTTTTTCCGCTGACAATATCCGCGGTGCCCTGGCTGCCAATCTGATTGAATAAGAACGTATTTGTCTTGAGATCTAAAGAAGAAGCAAGCTTGAAAGAGACCCGGGTTCCCCGCGGGCCAACGATTGCGCTGGCCGCGGAGGGGGCGATTTCCGTGACCACAGAGGACTCATCATCAGCAGTAAAAATATATGTAGCGATGTTGTCGTCATCAATCGAGCTAGGCGTGAAGGCGTCGTTCGAATCTCCGCCGCGGGAGGATTGAATGGTGCCCAAACGATTATCAATCTGGACAAAGTATTGGGTTTCTAACAGGGACGGGTCGATCACCTCGTCTGCAGAAAGCTCGCCGGAGTTGATGCCCTGGTCGGCTGCGACAATGTTCTGTCCCTTTGCGGGGGCATAGCCGTTAAGCAGGCCGGCGTCAAGTTCATTACTGTTATCCGTAAGAGCGTTGACTGTCTGCTCGTCGACCAATACAATGTGTGTGTTCATATTGGGGCTGCCGGCATAGATTGCAGCGAAGCCGGCGTTCCAAAGTGCGATAACTGGCAAGTACAGCAAGTCATTACTAGTGTAGGAGATGAGCCGAGATTTCATACTTGACATGTTATTAGTAAACGCTTCCAGCACAGGGGTCTGCAAAATACTCAAATCATAGTACGCGGAGCCGCTAGTGTTATTTTTGTCATATAGACCATAGTCGATCTCGTCGTCGCCAAAAGCAAACTTATCAATACGAAACCTTCCGTTACCTTCAGCAAGTCTCTTCCTGCCAAGATCGGTCAAAACAGCGTCCAAAATAATGTCGCCTGAATTATCTAAGAAACCCATAGTGTTATCCTCTTCTCCTATAAATAGTGTTCAAAACTTTTATTCGCTCGCATTTACGATGCCTGAATTTTTAAATGTAAGATTTAAATCGACTTTTCGGCCGGTCTGTTTGCTAGTCAGTCTAATCTTAAACGACTTACCCCACACTTTATCCGTGTCAGCATAACCCAAGATGCTCGACAGTGGTGCACTAGTGATTTCTGGTGTGCCTACATCTGTGTCATCGTATACCACTTGCCTAAACGATGGCTCGATATACAAAAATCGGCGGCCCTCTTTCATAAAATCTTCCTTAGGCTGTTGAACACGAAGGACGTTTTGGTTTAAAAACATTTGGCCATTGTTGTCAACGAGCTCGATTTCATATATGTGTGTTGGGTTTGACATATTGTTGTGCATATCGATCGACCGGACACAGTAATAATATTTTTTGTTAGGAACCACCGGGTCCGTTATACTGCCGGGGATTCCGCGGACGGGATTGATTAAGATTGACTCGCCCTGAAATGATCTATACGATTGTGGTCTGCGGTCTAGTCGAAACAGCTCATATGCGTCCACTGGATCGTCCGATCGGAAAGAGATCTTGCCGTCGGAGGAAATCATATCCTCATACGAGGCATGCCATTGACCGGTTTGAGTTCTATATTCTTCAAGAAAATACTGCTGGTCAGCTTCTGCAATAGTGACTGGCGGCACAGTCATTTTTCCAGTACTTGAATTTAAAAGAATTTTGATTTTGTTGTTTATACCCTTGAATGGATAAAACCGAATTTCAGGCGGGACTGGGGGTTTATCTGTGATAAGCGCTTGAATACCGGTGCCATCAACATAAGGGAGCAGCAGTATTTTTACATTCGGCTTGTTGGTTATTTCAATCTTACTCTTAATTGGTAAGCCTAAGATGTTTGTGCCCTGTGTTACGATTGGCGGGGCAGCATACTTATATTCATTCCCGAATACCAGAACAACCCGGTCGATATCATAATGGTAATTTGTACCGTATTTTACTTGCGTATCATAAAATACTGTCGGACGGTCATTTGCAAGCTCTGCTGATATGTAAAATGTTTGTATCGCGGGGCCCGTCGGAGCGTGCTTCTTCTTTACCACATACATCAAGGTTTCGGTGTGAGCTGTCACTCCGGCTAATATCTCTTCGTAAGTCCTTGTGACTCTAGCTAAGTTGGCAGACGAAGCTGTATCTTCATAAAGATCAATATGTGCATTTTCTACTTGTACCGGGTCGACATCCAACTGTTCTTTGGAAAGATTATAATCTCGTATCATCCTAAACGGCAGAGTACTTAGATCAACCTCAATATCAGCTGATAGGGGGTCCACTCCGTTACTAAAGTTGTTTATTATTGACGCTATTCTGACATCTTGGTTGTCTGTCATAAGTGTTTCGAATAACTCTTCTAGATCATAGAGTGATCCCACCGGTCGATCGGTGCTTGTGAAAGTATAATCTGAGGCATCCGTACTGCTGTTGACTTTTTTATGGGTTTTCATAAACCCCATCTTTCTTGTCGGGGTGTCTCCTGCAAGTTTCATTGCAACCTGCATCTGGAGCATGTCCACAAAGTCTTTTGTTTCCGGGTCTGCACACAGCTCGCGAAGGATCGAAACATTCACTTCCTTGCCCGTCTTGGCGTAGGCATCGTATCCAATGGTTATCTTGTTATAAAAGGGAATTGTGGTGGCATTGATTCTATCTTCTTTTAGTGCGTCGATATCAGTGTGAAGGACAACGAAGTTTCGGTTGTTTTGTTTCAGTACTTGGTCGACCGACTCATACACTGCCGAGTCCCCAAGCAGACCTGCGATGCCTTCGGCGTATAGGTCATAATACCTATCCACATTTAATTCTGTGACATTTTGTTGGTTTGCGACATTAAACCATTCTATGTTTTGATCCAGAGTTAGCGCCGGAAGATGATATTCTGCCAGCAGTACGCTGCCAGTATTGTTTAGTTCGCTCTGAAGATAATAGACATTTGGTAAATGGTATTCTTTTATCCTCTTGTTCGTGGCCGGCCTTCTGCCATATCCGCCTACCCCAATGGTTGTTTCGTAGGGAGGAGTAGTTGATGCATAATAATTATAAACTGGTTCGACTCCCAGGTTATAGCCACCAGCAAGTCGTGTATCAAGGTCAGATGATGCGGCATAAAAAGTACTAGCGTGATCGTACAGAGAGGCATTAATCAAGCCGTTAAGCAAGCCTTCATATGAATTGTTCCCTACGTTATAGGTGCCGTGTAGATATTCCCTAGTGCTGTTAACGCTAGATAGAAATTCTGTTGAAGAAGGTGATCGATTGGCATAGCTATTCCAGGCTGACTGTTCCTGCAGACCATAGGAAAGAACAAGAAATTGTGTCATCTTGCCGGGGACAACACTATAGTCGAATACGATATTAGTACCGCCGTTAGGTCCAGTTAACTGATTCCTGAGTCTTTTTATTCCGCCCCTGCCTCCTTCATAAGCGCCAGGGAGATGGCCCTCGCGAATTTGATTTAGGGCTGCAGCGTAGTTATAGGTCGCGGGGCCCTTAGAACCCCTGTATACTGTTTTATATGTGCCGAGAAGTCCTCGAATCTTATCCGCGGTTTCCCAATCTGCACCGATTAGAGGGTGATAATTAGATTTGTTCTTTGTACGTTCCTTTGCACCCACCTGCTCTGAGTTGGTGAGTATGTACATATCGCGGAATGCCCTGTTTAGGTTGGCTACCATGGTATCAGTATCCTAGGCCTTTCTCGGATCGCAGACGGCGAGTTCTTGTCGTCTTTTGGCGCACCTTAGGGGCCCGGGCCTTCGGAGGGCTCGCCTCCATGATGTCGAGGACCTTGTCGGTCTCACCAAGTGGCTTGGAACTCTTCGAAAGCGGCACGTTCTTGGAGTACAATATTTCTTCCCCATATCCTGCCACTAAGCTAGCCGTGGAAGTGACCGGGCCGGCTTTTTCAATCAGATGCGACTTCTTCGGTTTCTTGGTCTTTACGTCGCCGAGTGTAAACAGAGATGAAAGCGGCTTCATTCCCAATTTTTGGTTTGCTGCCACAGTATTGGTGACCTTTACGACACGACAGATCAAGGGTGTTTTATCTTTCTGTGCATTTTCAAAAGTATAGTTGTCCAGGATTTTCCAATTTTGCTTCTTTATTCCCTCAGATTCTTTGTAGGGCTCCAAATATTGTACCTGTGTCATTGATCCGTAGTTTACGATTGCAGTCATAGAGTCTGACTTGGCAACGATTGCAGAGTCTTCTTCTGTTTTCGTTAGGGCAACTGAACCGTTGATCAAGTTTGTATTCTTTACTTCTTTCTGTGGCTTGAAGTTTGTAATTGTGCTGTTTATGAGTTTATCAACCAGTGGGGACTTTGTTAAGTCCTTTCTTCCCTTTCGTCGTACAATTGATTTCTGACTACCTATATTCGGTAGTGCTTGTAAGTTCTGCAGATAGAATTTTGAGGACCGAGAGAGGTATCCAGAAGCCGGCGTGGTGGTGGGATTAGTGACCGAAGGTGCGATGACTTCTTTTTTTAACGATACCTTAAGAGGAATTACAGCCACACCTGAATCTTGGAGGATTTGTAGTTTGTTCAGAGCATCATCGTTTTTTGGCTTGTTGTTTTGGGACGGTTCGGTGCCGAGCCGGCTTCTTACGAGAGGCAAGAACTTGGAAGAATCAGGGATAAGCACCTTAGTGTTAATGATATTTTTCTTTCCTAGTCCCACAAAAGATGGAGATAAGAAGCCGTATTTATTAACCTTTTTGGATTCTGGATTGCTGATATTATATTTATTTACCTCTGCGACCGCTCGGGTGTTGTAACTGTCAAAACTAATCTGTGGTGTAATCGCTTTTTGGTCTGGAATAATGTCATCTATATATCCCATCCCGACACTTGCTGGCCCCTGAATTTCAAGTTTATTTGCAAATGTGTGTCGATGAGTTAGAACGGTATCGTTCTTCTTCATTCCCATTACAGAGCGGAAGTTAGCGGAAGATGATGTGCTGCGGCCGGTTTTTTGTATTAGGGCATTAAGATCCTTTGTATAGTCTTCTACGATTTTTAGAATGTTCATTTTGCCGCGGCTGGAGCCCGGGGTATCATAGGTTGTGGCCACCAAGTTGTCTCTCCAGTATCCCATAGTAGTGGCGCCGAAGATCTTTTCTCCATAAAGATATTCTAGTGATCTTAAATATAGATCAATCATGCGTTCTAAGGCGGAGGCTAGGGAGAAATCAAAGGTATCGGTTGACGAATCAATCATTTTTTCTCTTGCTTGTTTGGCATAGAGGTCCAGTTTTCTAACCAACCCCTGGATTGTCTCTTTCGACTTGTCGGATACAAGAATCTCGACCTTATATTCAGCAAAACCGGTTTGCATTCCTTTTATCGTAGCATCAATGAAGGAGATATCCTGTATAGCGGCGCCGTTATTGGCTGTGTCTAGGACCTCACAGCCATCGTTGAGTGATGCTACCTTTTTAAAACCGTTAACTTTGCCTAGGCCGCAAGAAAGCACCGGGACTGGTGTCAGACTGTTACCTTTCAGATTCAAGCCGGACTTCTTTTGGTAAATAATCACATCATCCAATACAGAGGACTCCAAGATACTGTCTTGATTTGTCATAATCCCGCTTAGCGCAGAGTTGATGCGCATAAAGCTTAATATGTCAAACGAAAACATTCCATTTGCCATCCCTAGGGATCCGCGGGAAATCTCAAGGGCCGACACACACGGAACACCCATTTTGACTGCAGAGTAGCTCGGAGCGACATTAGCTGCAGCCTGCAGGATTCTCATATCTTTTATTTTGATGTTTGGCACAGTCTCGGCGCGGAGCGTTGGATGCTTCTTTGAAATGTGAATGTTCCCAGCCATTAACTTCTTGCCCGATTTGTGTACTGAACCGGGCCAGATTGAGCCTTCCAAGCCATATCCCGGGACGGACTCGGCTAAACGATAAAGTGTTAGGGTGGTTGGGGTCTTCTTTTTTCGCAATAGGGTTTCGCGAATGACATTACCAATACTAATTCTGTTCTTATACACTCTAAAGGCTGCCACAACAAGGTACAGATCCGGGGTGTTATCAATTGTTAAGGTTGTTCTATGGTTTTGAGCGTGTATATGCTGGAGGGATCCACGTGGGCCAATAGAAATCTGTTTTGTTTCGAAGTCTTTCGCAGACAAGGAGAACATAAATTTATTTTCTTTGGCAGGTTCTGATATCATTTCGATGAGTTTGCGCGGGTCTGTGCACAACTCTGTAGCCTCTTTGGCATCTGCCGTCAGGTAAACAAAGTTTCCAAACTTAATAATTTTATTGGATAACTGTCCGATTTCATTAGATATTTGGAGTGTAATCTCTAGATTATCAGACGTAGAGTCTTGATTTACCAGTACCTCATCGGCACCAACAAACGGAATCAGTCTATTATATGGTCCAGCAGAAACTGACATTAATCACACGGCTCCTCGTTTTCTGTAACGTATAGATCGCGGTTCAACTTGAGACGCGAGGCGTTTGTTGACACTGCCTTATCTGATATATTTAGTTCAGATATAATTTCTGGTGGTATTTCATTGTCCACCAATAGGTTCATATAGTATTCCACGTTGTTTGTGGTTGGCTCGACGAATTGAGTGGGGTTATCAATCATATATGATTTTTGTACATAACCCTGTACGGATTGGGAGAGGTATACCTCGATCTCAAAGTTTTCTTTTTCGAAATCTGTGTTGTCTTCCAGGATCTCCATCATCAAATAGTTCTCTTTCATCGTCAAATAAACGTTCGTGTCTCCGAGATATCCACTGATTGCTTCTGTTGTCATCTCACCTTGCCCAAACAATATTTGATAATCTATGTCAATATTAATCTGAGGGGTGTTATCAATGTAATCATCCTCATTCAAGTATCTTTGGGCACTTTGGATTGTTGGTTGTGAAAGAATTTCAATCTGCCAGGCTGGGTTGTACTGCGAGTTTAGCGATGATCGTCCAAGAGGATATGCGTCAACTTTGCCTTTTTCGGCGAATGGTCGCTGCTGCTTGAAGACTGCCACGTTGCTGGCTGGATCTGAGTTCGTGCTGCCGATTGCGGTCTCTAAGTTGTTTAGGAACTCATTGACGCGAGTTTCGGCGCTAGTTCTGGTACGAATGATCTTCAGCTTTGGTGTGTCTTCTTGGATCCTGGGTTCGGCTTGGTTTTGTATCTCGGAATAACCGGAGCCGGAGACGTCGTACATGATATCGTCATCAAAGAAGGCATAATAAACCGGGTTTAAATTACCGTTGGCTAAAAGATTTTTGCCATATTCAGTTAGTTGGACGTCAAGGACATCTTCTTTTTTGTCAAAGAATTCCATTACTTACCTCCCCCTCTCTTTCGATCGATCTCTGCGGCGCCGGCGCGGAGTTGTTCCGGGAGGGCTATCTCGACCTGTGGGACTCGGGGCGTTCGGGGCGGCGGAGGAGCCTGCTGTTGGGCTTCTCTTGTAGTTGGTGTCGTTTGGGCCGCGGCTCTTCTGATTCTGGACGCTGAGCGGCCGGTAGCTGTCCGGGTTGCCTCTAGGTTCTCAAGTTCTGATATAGGAGCATCCTGTTTAAGATCGGAGGACACATATGTGGCCGTCTCTTCAATCTTGGCGAGTTCCACCAAAGAGAAGTAGTCATATGGCCAGTTGTATGTGTAGGGAGAGGTGATTACAGAAGGTATGGCTTGCGTCCGATCTGTAATCAACGATCTTCTAAACTTCTCGAAATCTTTCTTTGCTCGAATCTTAACTTTAAACACCATCCATTGAATGTCCTCGTCCTTCGAAATGATCGAGTCAATTAGCTCTCTCTCTTCGACAACTGCTTGTTGAGTTTCAAATCTCTCTGCAATATCGGGCGGTAAGTTCTGCCAGATATCTGCAATATCTTGTTGTGTCAGTTTCGCGGAGAACTCAAACACATACATCATGATTGGGTCGACCGTATCAAAGCGCGTGAAGTCGAATTTCGGCGGGAACACATACTTGTCCATCGCCGTTTCAAGCTTCTGGTAGGTTTGTGACTGGGTTGAGTCGAGTGCTGCGTTGTCCGCGGGGAAACTGATAAACTGTCGAGCGCCGTTAAGTGTCTTGAATGGGACTGCGACGACGGCTTCTTCAAGAAGAAATTCTTTTTTAACTGCGCCTAGGCGTTTTTGAACTGCACCGTTAAACCCAACAATATCTGCCAAGGACGCCGAGGCTGGCGATTCTACTGCTGCAAATACCCCCACAGACGAACCAGTTGGTATAGAACCATATTGATGCCATAATCCGCGCGTGATCAAGTCTGCGGCGTTTGTCGACCCCACAGAAGCCGGCGCGGCAGAGTACTCTACATCTTTAAAATTCAATAATGGTGTTTCAAACTTAGATTGGATCACCCATCTTGATTTTAGCTCATTTGTTCCGGCCGGCACAGATTCTATCTTCTCTGTCAGATTGAACGAACTATCTATTTGCATCCGAGGATCATAAAGTGGATTTCCAGCTTGGGCGGCTGCCTTGGCGTTGCGATTGGGGACATATTCTTTACGACTGTAAGACATCGTCAAGTTTGACAGAATATCGTCCAAAAGTGGCCGGCCACTGACGAGGGGAGTATATTCGAAGTTTACTACTGAGTATCCGGCGAAGTAGGAGGGAGTAAGGTGCGAAAAGCTGGCTGATGCGTTAAGCGCGCTGGGTCGAACCACCCCATCGAGAGGGAACCCGAAAGCGCTTACTCTTGTATAAGGATCGAATGTTGACAATGCCGTAGACAGTTTAAAGGCCATCCGATAAGGGGTGCCGGCCACTACCGGAAGGAAATCATCTTCTCGGGCAGACTGGAATGTACTTCCCGTTGTTGTGGTGAATATATTTAAGGTTTCGCACAAGAAATTATCCATGGCACTCTCATAGAGTTCGCCGCCCTTGAGTTCACCGGAGCCCGAGGGTTCGAAAATTAAATAGGATAGTCGATTGAAACCCGAGATTGGAGAAAGGAACTCTTGGGTACCATAAACACCGGTATCATAGATACGGACCACTTCGAAGGAAGGGCCGCCGCCCGAATAAAGATCAATCGTGTTTGTTTTTAGATTGTCATAATTGAAAAATGATCGGGGCTTATAGATTGCTTCGAATGGAACCTTAAGGGGAACCACTCCCAGACTTGCATCAGTGGTCTCTCCCAAGGACACTACCGCTGGGAAAAGTATGTCCCCTTCTGGTAAGGGCGTGGCGGTGCCTCCGCAAGAAGCGCTAGGAAACAGCGGGGTCGCCGCGGGGCTGCGTTGATACAGCACGGACGAAGTTGTCCCCAAAATAATATTGCCACACGCTACACCGGCCTTGATTGTGTTATATAAGACCCCAGGAGCAAAGAGGGGCTCATTTATAATTCGATATGCCGAGTCGGTCTGGGGTCCGTACATAGATAAATCTTTCCCAAATGATTGCGAAAACAAGGTCGCCAGTTCCAGAGTGCGCTCGACTGGATAGAAACCCTTATATGGCAAAAATTTGATAAAGGCATCGCAATTTAGTGATATCTTATCTCTCACAAGTTTAAGATTTCCAGATCGCTTGGCATCCAAGTCTTCATCAACGTATTTAAAATATTTAAGAAAATCAGCATTAGAATAAGTCTTGTAAAATTCATCCTGTGAGCTATCATTTATTACGGCGCCGGTCAGCGAAAAGACATTGTTCAAGTCCGCCAAGAAGTTGGCGCCATTATCCTGGATATATGTCGCCATAAGTGAACTAACTCTAAACTCAGGTACTATAGAGTAGTCTTTTGCCGCCCCGTGCATCAGCTCAGAATAAGAATTATAATTCTGATATGGATTTTTTCCAGATTGTTCGGCTGCTAACCATTTTGTGTCTCCCGCCACAACATTTGCTCCGTCAACTGTTTTTCCCATTATTACACGAGAAGCATATGTCGGTGCGGCGATCTGGTCGGAGCCCTCGGCAAGCGCCGGAGGCAGCAGCGAACTACTGAACCTAGAATACGAGTTCATCAACTCTCCAGATCCGTCGCTAGATGTGACCGACGAGGTCGTCGTAAAGTTCAGGTGACCATCCAGTGGCCAAATACTTGCGCTCGCAACAACTTGCCCCATAGAGCCCGCCTGTCCGCCGTATGTGAGGCTTCTCTTCTCTCGCGAGTCGTCCCAGATGTTCGTGATGGTAAAGTTCGTTCTAGAGCGGATCTCGGGCTTGTAGGCATTCTCCTGTGAGGGATAGATTCTCTCACTGTAATCCACCTTCATGCTTAGGGAACTAGCTAGGGCAAATTCCACCACTGAATCGTATGGGCGCGGAGTGTCTAGGTCAATCTGAAGTCCCAACCTGTTGTTTAGGCCCTCGTTGGAGAAGTACTCCAGCCTGTTGCCGTACGGCACTGTTAAGACTAGGTTGTTGTCGGTATCTGAGTTTTCTGTGTTGTCTTCGAAGTAAAAGTATACCGGGTTCATACTGGATTCGATTGGAGATTCGAAGTAATCAACAAAAGTGTTTGGCTGTGTTGGCCGCACGAAGTTGATTTGTTGCCCTGCGACGGTATCTGCGATTCGGGATGGCGGGATTACTGTGCCGATCTGGTTTGTTTCTCTGAGTTTTCTTGCGACCGGTGATTCGCCTGCACGGATTTGTTTCCAAGTTGGGTATCCGTAGGGTCCGTTGCGGTTGAGGAGGATGGCATTCAAGACAGCTGCTCTACCAGGGGAGTCTGGGGGCGATTCGAACACGCCGTAACTTGAACCTGCGCCGGGTGAGAAATGAATGAAATCTGAGTTTATATAGTTTACGCGGTACTTGCCGCCGCCGAAGGGGTCGGACGTCATCGATGGAAAACCTTGAATATGGGTCGACGCACTAACTGGGTCGAGAACGATATCGGAAAGTCCATTGAACGCTACGGGCGTGAATTTGGTATTCCACGAGATCAGCGGCGCAGTGGTCCGATTCCATCCGCCGAAGTAGCGAATAGCGCTCCCACGGGCGGCGGCGACTTGATCGCTGCTTGTCACCAATTGACTCAGTGTGCTAGCACTGAAACATGAAGGCGCATCAAGACCGAGTATGGATTGTCCGCTAGCTAGAGAAGCTGTGATCCAGCTGTACTGCTGTTCGGAGCGTGGGATCGCGTGCTGGACATATAGGTTGTCGTAGGTTGAGGCTGTGTAGTTCGATGCGGGCGGCATTACGCCCGGCGATAGCGACGAGTTGTTCTTCATTTGGCGTCGACGGTTTCTGTTCGTCTTTTGCCAGGAAGGAACGGTGCTGTATGTGTCCGTCAAGACCTCGCCGTATGCCGAGTCGATACCAAAGGGGCCGGCGTGGAGTGTGGACAGCTGATTGAGGCCGCGGTTCTTGTCAATCTGATCGACAACACGGATGGTATTCTGAATCGATGGGTCGAGAGAGGCGGATCCGGACATACCATAGTCGATGACTCTGCGGTTTCGATACGGTGATGCATTGTTTACCGCAAGCTCTTCGTGAGCTGGTTCCATATAGCCGCGTGATAGCGTGCTATACTCACCGGGGGAACTAAACCTGTTAACAATAATCGTTTGGTTTGAGTTGGCGCCAGAACGATCGGGGAGAGCGAAGTTGTTGTCGTTAGCAGTAACCAGGCAGTCACCGGGAGAGATATCAATAAGAGAAGGCGAGTTCACAGCCACCAAGTTTGTGTTACCCATC
>Ga0080013_1004049_pt1 | contig 14740 bp, 17 predicted proteins | sample ETNvirenome_6_85_FD_69236 | JGI IMG/M metagenome (GOLD analysis project Ga0080013, IMG submission 69236) | Marine viral communities from the Pacific Ocean - ETNP_6_85 (SPADES assembly) (version 2) | ecosystem: Environmental > Aquatic > Marine > Oceanic | place: Pacific Ocean | collected 2013-06-19
TAAGTGTAATATAAACATAGATCGTGATGTTAATGGTGCAAGAAAAATAGCCATTAAACGTCTGAAGGAAGTGTTATAACTTCTCTTCCCGGTGGAGCTACACACCGGCCAATGGTAATTTACAATAAACACTTTGTTGTTTAATGTAGGTTGACTCACGTAGCGGTAAATAATAATAGTTATATCCAGATGATATGATTATTGACAAGAGCAATTATTCGCTGCTACTCACATCTATCATCCCGCTACCAAAACCGAAGAGTACGTACATTACAGTGTATGCAACCATTGATGTCATAAAGGTGGAGGTGAGGGTGAGTAAAACACTGATAAATTTGGTCTTATGAACAACCTTTCTATCCTTATCAATGTTATGGTCGTTGTCGGTAACGCAGTCATCATCATGATCACCAATATAGTTATCAAATGTCTTATTAGTGGTCAATGCAATAAAGATTACTAAGGAAGCGGCCACAGAATTCAGTACGAAAGCCTTCCAAATACTGGAAGCTTTAAAGTGGTGTATAATAGGTTTATTTTTTCGCCATCGGAGAACGAAGTATACGGCTATCGCTGCAATAGTAAGTGCTCCTACGTAAATCCACATGGCTTTCTTTACCATTTTTCTCCTAAACTAGAAAAAACTAAATCATTTAAACAAACAGTTGCTAGTCCCAAACATGAGTAGCCCTTCTGTCATCGAAATACAAGAGCTCAATCCGGACATGATCCCACCCACTACCAGTAGATTCACGGATCCTACTTACAACGGCGGTTGCAAACTTGTCGTCGTAGGGAAACCTGGCACCGGTAAATCGACTCTCATTAAAGCTCTGCTATACTCCAAGAAGCACATATTCCCTGTAGGTGTCGCCATGAGTGGGTCAGAGGACACGAACCATGCCTACCGGCAAATAATGCCTAGTACCTTTGTCTTCAATTCCTACAACGAAGATAAAATTAAGGACATCATTAGACGCCAAAAACTTGCTCACAAGCATCTAGCTAATCCTTGGGCCGTCCTCATCCTTGATGATTGCACGGACGATCCCAAGATTTTCAATAAGCCTTTACAGCAGGCGCTGTACAAGAAAGGGAGGCATTGGAAGTTGTTGTACATCCTGTCGTTACAGTACGCAATGGATGTGAAACCAGTGATTCGTACCAATGTAGATGGTATCTTTATCCTACGTGAGCCTTTGCTCAAGAACCGAGAGGCCCTCTACAAGAATTACGCATCGATCATCCCGGACTTTGCCACCTTTTGTGATCTTATGGATCAGCTGACAAATGACTATCACGCTCTCTACATCCACGGAGCAACTCAGACAAATAGGTGGCAAGACTGCGTCTATTACTGGAAAGCTCCTATGACCCCCAAGGATTGGAAATTTGGTTGCCCTGACTACTGGGACTTTCACAACGCTCGTTTTAATCCGGAGTACACCGATACGATGGCTGGTTTCTAATATACTTCTTTGTATGGTAGTACACCATACAAAAAATAAGCGGACATCTAATAATTAGTCTTCTTCATTCTCTTCCACTAATTAAAAACGTCGAGATAGCTCATCTTTTTGGAGCATGCGAAAGTCCTAGGACTGAGTTAATCTTCGTATTGACACCAAAGATGACGTGGAAGATGATCCCTAGAGGAATAGTTAGTAGAACAGCAGCGATGACGAAAGGCCACGCGCTCATGTCCTTAAAATGGTAGTGGTGAGCCAACAAGAATATGATCATCATACCAATGGCTCCGGCGAGTAGGTCAAATATCGATATTCCGAACAGTCGCACTCTTTTCATCTTTATTGTTGACAAAGATAAAATGGTTACCATAACTATTGACTTTAACAATATCGTCCTACCGAATGACATGAACTTGCTAGAAGATCGAGTCAAGCCATCCCCTAAGACTTCGCTAAAATTGGGTCTTACTTTGATGGTGCCTTCAGAGATGGTTGCGACGCTACAAGGGATGCCTAAAGGGAAGGCTCGCGTTGCGTATATAAATACACCAGAGTTCGTTGCGTCCATTACAGGCTATGCTTACATATCCTACGATCCTAAGAAAGAAGTTTGTGAGATTCTTAAAAGGTCGGATATGCCTATGAGAGAAATCTCATTAGAGGCTATGGGAGTCTTCCCTAATGATGCACTTTTATGGGTCGGGGTAGAAATTGAAGACCCCGAACTCAACGATAAAACACAAGAGCTAATCTTTGCAGGTTTTGGGGACCCTCACATTTCCAAGAAGAGGCCGTCGGGGGTGCCGTTCCAGAGCTACGGTCTCTGTATGGTTAAATACAATAACAATCAGCTTCGTAGAGCCACGACAAAAGGAGATGTCAAGTATGTCTTATCAGAATTCCAAGAGGGAACGGGTGTATGCCAGATGCAAGCTTGTCTCACTACCGAGGCTGTTAGATATCTTCGATACCTCCAGAAGATAGGGTTGTCTCTAAATTCTGACGGGTCTATAACTCAAAAGGAAATGGCAGGTAACCTCAAGTGCGAGAAGGTTGATAACGACCTCGTTCATCACCTGGCTGTAGACTATGATTCTTTACTTGTGGGCGAGGAGATGGGAGTGGCTATTGCTCCGGGTATGTATAATTTCCACTCTCACCCGCGGGGAGCATATGAGACGGCCAAGGTGAAGTTTGGGTGGCCTTCGGCTCAAGACTATGTGGGGTTCCTTATGGCTTTCTTGGAGGACGGAACTATCCTACACATGGTTACGACACTAGAAGGTGTATACATCATGTCTATGAGTGAGTATTGCATAGAAAATAAGTCTAAACTTTCCAGGGGGATAGCCACATTCATCCTTGAGAACTATGACTTCTGTGGAGTAACCGATAAGACGCCGCACCAGTATACCCGAGAAATCAACAGTGTGACGTATCAAGATCACCATCTGTTTACACTTCAATATCTTCCGTGGCACTGGGCCTCACAGCGATTTACAGTTATATATAAGTTGAATGATGTCAATTGTTTCACCAACGACAAAACACGGGAAAGATACAAAGGTCTATATAATCAGAATTGACGTAAAGACTTATAGTACACATGAAGTTGATATAGGATCATAATCCGTGGGATGAATAGGAAAATGGGAAACTACTACTGTAAAAAGTGTGGTGTATGTATAGACTACTACAATGACCACAATTTTGGTCGTCCTTCATGCCGTGCAATCACGGAAGAAGACATACTAAGAGGTTGCAGCGGAAATTGTCATCACGATTTTAGATACCTTTACTGGGGTAACATTATATTCGGCAGTTGTCGCGAGTAAAGGAATAGTAATATTAATACCAAAGTTGGTATTAATATACGTGATTGGTACGAAGGTACGTCAGGATCTCCCATAAGACTTTGCAGTCGAACTCGTTATATCTAGCAATGTCAAGCATGATGTCACTTGACGCCGGGTCTGCGGAGGACTGATAGCACTGCCATGCTTTTACCATTGCCATCATTCCCGAGTTACAACTACTCCCAATCGATGATTGTATCATTCCGTGCTTTCTCATGGCTTTTGCTATATCTTTGAGTCCAAACTTGAAACATCCTTTGAGTACGATGGGTTCGCTTCGGAAGAGATGATACATGTCGCACCACTCAACGGCTTGCCAGTTATCGGAGATGTGGTCCTTACGCTCGTTGTCGTGGGCTTCACATGCTCGATCGAACTGCCTATTTTCTGCCGCTGTCCAGAAGCGTTCTTCAGCGTGCCAGTAGTGAGCACGAGGGGAGTTACGCTCTGCCATGAATACCATGAACTCGTCCATAATACGATACTCTTCCTCTGCCGTAGGTGAGTTGCAGATGAAGTTGCGGTGTTTCCAAACTCCGTCGGCTTCCCATCCTACACCAATCATGAAGATCATATTGGAACTCTTTTGCGTTGGAAGATCGTTGAACCCCGCGAAGATATCCGAAAGTGTTTCAAAGTCGACAAAGACCTCGGGAGCTTTGTCTTTCCACTCATTTAGGTTGTTCTCGATCTTCTTTGGCCACATAGCATCCTTCGACTGTCGGTTGATAGCCATGATCTTGTCTATTATTGGAGCACGTCGACCTCCGAGTTTCATCACACTAGCCGTACAGAGTTCGTCCTTCCAACTAGTCACTCCAGTAGCCAGCGCGTGATTACGATGCTTGACACCGACATGCCAGACGCTTGTCATCTCTGCTACACGCTCCGCGATTTTCCTCTTCTCATTGTTCCACTGTCCAGAATCCACGCACATATTAGGGTAGAGCTCAATGCGGGAGGGAGGATTGATGCACCAGGACGAACCGTTCTGTCTGACATCTCGAACCCAAACTAGAGCGTCTTTCGTGAGCTGTACGTACTTTTTATCCACCCCTTTGAAATCTATTTTCCCTAGACGGTCAAGACAGTTGTAGCTACGATGCGTAATGCGCTTCGATGTGTATCTCCACCTCCTCCCAAGGATGAAGGCGTAGGGCGCAGTATATCCCTGTATTCTACCAACGGCCTGTGTATAGATAAGGGTCTGAGCTTTATATGCTGGGTAATGCCCAGAGTTGAGCAGGTGAATACTGTCAGCCCGAAGAGGTAGTGTCGAGAACTTAATGTCTACCACTACGTAATGATGGTTTCCGTCAAGACGCGAAGCTTTCTTTCTGCGCTCTCCCATGGAGAGCGGGTTTTCTTCGACTATATCTCCCAAGTGGTCGCTTCTCACTAACAGGTCAATAATTCCCTGAGTCCTATTGTAGTTGTTACGAACAGGGACAGAGTGGAGGATTGGGACTCCTTCCTTCATTAGTTCGATAGCCCGGCGACACGATTCGTCTGTAATAAAGTCAGAGACTGTCACGATAGGGGTGCCATTATCCTCGAAGTACTTAACGAGTTTAGTCTCGAACTCGATTCCCTGCCTCAAAATGAAGTCAGTAAATCCTGTATTGGAGGAATATACTTGTGTGGTTCGAGTACCTCTTCTACTCCTAGACCTCAGCCAATCGACAAGGGTATCGTTAATCATAAAATTATGCACATGGGTTGCGGACACTACCTGAGGTCTCTCCCGTCGTTGAAGAGTGAAATGTGATAATAGCCTCGGTCTTTTGGACCGGGTATTGTTATAGACGGTGCTCACGAAGGTTCTTTTCATTTTATTATATCGGCACCAAACTTTAACTAGCTTTAGCTAAAACTCCGATTAATGTTAAGAGGCCAAGGATTGTGATAATCCCTATAATAGTTACAGTTCTAAGTTTCATTTATCTTACAACAAGAATTTATCCCAAGTACGACTTCATTATTTTCTTGACATGAAAGATGTAACAATGAGCAGCAGAGGAGCGAGCGCGGCGGCCGCCCAGCACCAGTAACTCCCTAAGACTTGTTTCTTACCAAGGAAGGCCGTCCCAGCGAAGGTCCCAGCGAAAAACAACACGATTACTGTTGCTCTAGACAGGGGTCGGACATATCCGAATGCAAGAATACAGGAGATGACCATCGAAATAGCATACCATGAATGCGGGTAAGGCCATTCTAGACGGGCCGAGTTCTGTGTACAATCATCTTTCTTATCCGGATACCTACACGCTTTAGTGATACCGTCATTAGCATCTTTCTCCCGAGCGTATATAATCATCACACCAATATAGAACATTATGCCTACCGTAAGCGGGATCCAGTATATTGGGTTCTTTCGCGAAGCCCAATAGGCAATGATCACACCCAGTCCTATGGCTATATTGTGGGAGGGTAGCGTGTATTTTCCGAGTGTGGTACCAACTCGGTTCAACTTCTCACTCTTGGTATCAATACTTCTCCAGATGAGTATCTCGGAGAGTTGCATTAGTCCATATGCTAGCATAAGACATCCCAGTATAGGTTGGTGCATTCTTAAGGCGACGATACCACAAGACGTGACAACCACAAAGCTTATTGCGGAAGTTTCGATATTATAACACATTTTATGTATATCTAGAAATTATGTTATAATCATAATAGGGCAGCGAAAAACCAATAGTCCACGCATTACCTGTGTCTGTATTTCTACAACGCAAGAAAAGAAGTTTGTTAAGAGTCGATTCCCGACCGAGAGGTTGTCGACACAGAGGACATCTTGGTGTATACCTAAGAGCTTTTCGCAAACAATGTGTGACCGCACCAGGTCGCTGTGACTAGAGGAGAGGCGAGATTAGCCTCAGTTTGACATATCGGGTAGTAATTCGATAACCATTTATCCCTATAGCGTGAGCACTTAGACTTGCTTAAACATAAGCTACACTCCAAGATAAATGGATGAATTAAGCTTTGAAGATTTGGATCGCTATTTACTTAGTAAAGACAGTACGATCATCCATCAGATATGGTTCGGAGTGATCCCTGACCGTAAGACAGCGCAGAAGGCTCTTGAAGGTCTCAAGAAGTACCGCGATAGCTGGATAACTAAGAACTCTTCATGGACCTATATGTGTTGGAATCTGGATCGATCTCGAGAACTCATGAAGTACTGCTATCCTCAACACATAGAGATGTATGATAGCTATCCGTATCATATTCAGCGGTGCGACGCAGTGAGGTACTTTATACTCCATCGATATGGAGGTCTATATGCAGACATGGACTATTTCTGTAATAGATCCTGGAACGAGGTTGTAGAGAGATATCCAAAAGATATATATCTAGTTGAGACACCCAACAAACTATATAGTGATGTTCACATATCTAACTCGTTGATGTATTCTAAAGCCGGTCACGTATTTTGGAGTAAGATGTTCATCGAACTCGAGATGTACAAGACTACTCCTATGTACTACAGCCGTCACATCACGATCATGTTTACCACAGGTCCGGGAATACTTAACAGGATGTTCAGCAAGTATCAGACGCGCTATAAACTTAACTATTATCCGTTCAAGCTGTTTCATCCTTACGGGCTGACCTCCGATATCATATCCCTTAATTATGACCCTGATATCTATGCTGTACACCTAGGAAAGGGGTCGTGGGAAAAGAGTGACAGCTCTATACTGATATTCCTGTTCCAAGAGTACAAGATACTGTTGTTCTCTATCTTAATTCTCGTGATACCGTCACTAGTATACTACGTCATCAGGAGACGCACGGCGTCTCAGAATTCTTCTAATTAGATCACTAGTAGATATGGAAGAAGTGTAATTTATCCTAACGAGTCTATCTCCGGCTTCGGGATAAAATCGTTTCCTATAATGTTCATGTTGCTCTATGCTGTGGGCATGAGCCGTCTTATCGATGTCGTAGATCTGGTAAAACCTCTCTGTTTCAAGGAGCGGGGCATTTTCGATGACCTTATCGACTAGGCCAGATATTTTTATGGTCCTAATTCTCTCACTCATAGTCATGATAGGTAACCTCTTGTACGTTGCGACATCTTTGTCACTGTGAACTCCTGCTATAAGTCTACAGTTAGGAAACTTGCGTCGAACCTGACGTATAAGCTCCATATGTCCATAATGAAACATGTCAAATACTCCACTAATATATACGGTTATCATTTATTAGAATCAACAATTCTCTTAGCTTTAAAAAAACCACCCTTCGACAAACAAGCCACTGCTGGTAATAACACTACTGGTCAGCCATGGGCTATCAATGTGAAAGCGAGAGCTAAGTGGGACTCGTGGAAGTCATACGAAGGCACCGACAAAAGTTTAGCACAGAGCGAGTATGTAGCTTTGGTGGAGAAACTAAAAGTACGACTAGGAGTCACACACTAAATCTATGACAGAACAAGATTTGGATTATATTGACTAAGATTGTTGGTTTTGAACTTATTCAGTGTAAAAAGAGTCTTGATTTCTCTCATCAAGGTACGTACCCTGATGAGGGTTGCCACTGGATCGAGAACATTCATGGTAGGTCCCACGTGTATTCCGAAGTTTTGCTCTGGTATACGGCATTGATTTTCATACACCTTATCTATCACCAACGGAGTTACGGTGGCATTAAGCTCTTTGGCCATCCAGAACGTACCCTTCCATAAACTTCCAACGCTCCTTCCGTATCTTCGTTTATAATCTTCTACATATACAATCACGTGACTACTCTTGAGTCTTTCTCGGATAAGCTCTTTCACTATGTCGTAACGTCCACCCTTTTCGGTAGGTATGTAGCAACACTCGCTAGATGTGTATACCAGACTCATCCACCTTTTCGCTACTTTCGACGCTAGTAGACATGTAGATCCAGGAACCAGAGCAGGCGCTAGATACTCGAGAAGACTCACAGGATAATTAGTTACTAGTATAGTGGGTTTACTCGGTAGTGCACCGAAATTACTTCGTACTCTGAAGTTATCCCGAAATATACTGTTAGCCACATCTCGATAGCTAGAGTAGTTACTCCTCATTAGTATTTTCCCGATTAATTCCAGTAGTTTTCCCACGATCAACCACGACTTGTATGAGTACCAAAACAACGCTATCACCAGGAGAGCTCGTCTATTTGTGCGCATGGGAAGTATCAATATGGCCAATAGAACACTTATCTGTATTATCAAAGTATTATACATCACTTTGATAACAATGAGAAAGACTCTTAGACTATAGTTCGATAGACCTGTCGTTCTCGGTACATGTTGATATAGTTCGACTTTTTCTTCAGGTTTCGCAGGTAGGACCATAAGCAATGTTTCTTTGCCAGTATGCGCTTCTTACCCTTGTATATGTATTGAGACGGTCCAAATTTATGAACAAATAGGTATAGGTCTTGTCCCATATACTCGTTTAGTCCTGCGACAAACCTTGTGTCGGGCTTTCGTCCCATACACTCGTTAATGGCTCTTGCTAAACACACTGGTCCGGTGATTGATAGAGTACCATCCTCATAGCTTCTGGCTTCGACTATCTTCAGAATTCTCTCAATGCCTACCTTCAAGAAAGGATGCCCTCTTGGGCTCATGATTAATCCATTATGTATCCCGTCAGACCCTGAGTCTAGCACAGACACAAACTTAGACCCTGTCTCTCTCTTCATCTCTTTTAGTGAGACATAGGGGAGAGACTCTGCGTCTACATAGACCCCTCCTCGTTGGTATAAGATGCATAACCTAAACAGGTCAGCCTTATAGGCTCCCGGTTGAAGAGCCATGTAAGCATTGAATACCCTTTCTCCTTGTGCGCGCATGAATCTTTGACAGTCCCTATCGTTGAACCAGTACATTCTAATATGTGGGTTAAGCTGAAGCCACCTTTCGTGACAGTTGTTATACTTTTTCTTGTTCACGAGTCGACTTCTTGTTGTCCTGTACACTGCGATCTGGTTCTCCCCGAATCCGTTGACTACGATCCTTGGAATCCAGGTCCATTGTAATATGGGTTGGAAGTAGCGAAACAAGAGTAAAGCAACGACTATGGTTGTAATCATTACCAAGCGCATTTTGTTGTACTTCGCTAGAAAGTTTAAGTGGGATTAGTGGATCTAAAATATTGGACTGATCAAAGAAATGTTAGGTGCTATTATACTGGTTCTTATAGTGGCGATGGTCCTCGCAGTGTCGACAAGACCGGAACCCATCAAACTAAGAAGCTGTACCTCAATAAAGAGGAGAGTCGTATGTTCACTAACCACTCGCACAGTGCAACCAAAGTACTTTAATAAAGTTCTTGATAGGCTTGTGGAGCAATTTGATGCTGTTTATTTAGCGTTACCTTCGGTATCAGCCGATGGAGTACCTTACCCAAAGTTGACCCACCCGGGAGTGACAGTGATTCCCGTTGAAGAAGATTACGGTCCTATCACTAAGTTTTTTGGTGTATTAAATTCTGATGAAGCACCAACGACTCTTGTGGTAGCTCTAGACGACGACATTATATACGACTCTGGGCTCAGGAGCATCTACGAAGAAGCTCACACCAAGCATCCCCGTTGCGTACTGTCTGGAGCTGGTATAGTACATAAGTATCTAGGTCTGAGCAACATACCATGGTTCCTTGCCATGACTGGGCGCAAGGAATATCATCCAACGGCTTTCCCTTCCCTGTTAGGCAGCAAGAATATTACTACCGTTACAGGTTACACAGGAATATGTTTCAGACGTGGTCTCATACAGCGCCAGGAGCTCCTAGCGTTCATGTCATACTGGAATCGTCATCGAGAGTGCTTCCTAAATGATGACTTAGTCTTTTCGGCGTTCCTTAGCACCAAAAGGATACCTAGACTTGGAGTTCAAGTTCCTCAGTGTGTTATAGAACCGGATAAGGATACACCCAACCTGAGCAGCATCGAGAATGTGGGGACATGGGGTCCATGGCCCGCGTTGTGGCCCATGCAGAGGAAAGTGATGAATCGTCTACGTGATTGTTTCAGAAATGACCCAGTCAGATTTGACTGCATCTGTATTCTTGATGTATTGGTCCTAATTGTTATGGTGGCCGTGATTAATAGTCGTTTGGGGATCTAGTCCCTAGCATGTAATCGGTATGGGTGAAAGTCCACGGAGCATCTTCGCCCATGAACACTCTACCACATGATTCGAGCTTACTAAGATCCCCTTTCTTAACTCCGAGTTGTTCTCGAGCTTTCTCAAGAGCGCTCAAACTGGCAAAGGTCGAAAACTTGTCCGTATGCCAATAGTAGAATCCGTGAAGGCTAAGCAACACTATTGAGGTTACCACCCAGTTCCTGATAAACACACCTGGACTGGGCAGTGTGTCGGTAAACATGTAGCTTCCTAGGAACGTTACCCATAGCCCCCACATTAGGTACCTCGCTGGGTAGTTCACGCGATTTTCCCTCAACAGCGACCATTCTATGCGGTCGACTACGTCTGATAGTTCGTCGCTTTTTACCGGGTGGATTTTTGAGTTAGTTTTGTCTGTAGGTCCGATTCGCTGAGTAGTTAGAATGTATAGGACCAACACAGCTAGGATGAATATACCCAACATTGTCATTTAAATGAGATATACCAACATTTAAATAGCTAAAATGAAGTTCTTACTTATACTAGTCGGTTTTATCCTGTTCTGGATCGTCTTTGCGGTCGTTAAAGAAAGGAAAGAACAGAAGAATGCCTATGCGGCTGCGAAGACACGAGACATGGACAGTATCTCGTCATCTTTAAGGAAGATACGATACTGTACGACGTACGATCTCAGGACGATAAAATGGAGAAGATCTCTGGTGAGCGCTGGTATAATCACAACCATGTTGTTTGCGTTGGTGTGGCGCAGAATGCCTTCTTCCGCTGAGATACTGACTCATATGCTCCTAATAACAGCGGTAATGGCTGCTGTCTGGTCGGATTTTACCACTAGGACCAGTTCAGAGGCAGCAGCGTACGCAGATAGAAACATAGACCACATTAAAGACCTTCTAACTAAACACCACAGTTTTATTCTTCCAAACTGGACTAGATAGGAGTCATGTATCCTCATCCGATCATTCTTCTAAGGGTTATATGCTCTGATTGTATATCGGTAGGGAAGTTATCGTCTTGTGCAAAAAGTCCTTCTGCCCAGATCTTTCCACCCCTGGGCAATTTTGCTCGATCTTTAGCGTAGTAACATAGGTTATCAGGACAAAATCTTTTATGCAAGTATGCATCGACGGCATGTATATAATCGTGGGTTCCTTCCACCAGTTTCCTTAAACCTTCTCTGGACACCGCATACGCATGTGTGCACATAGCGCTTCCTATCCCAGCTACCCCTGAAGGTTTACGAGGAATCCATGACGATGAGCAGTGTCCCAGAAGGAGTATGTCAAATCCTTTGCTACTATCGATAACGTTGGTAACGTCCTGTAGTCCGATCCCGGAAGGAACAGATATATCATCCTCGAAGATGATAGCGTGTGGAACTCCTGACTGATACAGGAAATTCCACAGGTTAAGGTGAGACTTGTAGCAAGCAAATTCCCCTTTGCGTATTATCGGATTCAGTTTGTTATACTCGGCCACCACAGCCGGATCTTCTTTGTCGGTAGCACTCCATCGATGTGGATGTAGTCCAAATTGGTTGAGTCTACTCAGAGTGGATCTCCAACGTTCTGGACGTCTGTCTAGGTTTATGACCCAGACATTGTCGTAAATTCCTTGTTTTGTGGGTGAGGAACCCGTTACATTTTTACATAATGCTGTATGCCCAGAGCGCTGTATACGCTCTCTGCGATGGTTCATACCAGAGGACGCACAGACTTCTTCCCAGTCATTACCGAACTCATCACTTAGTATAGGGTCGATCTTGTTAGGAATGCTTATCGGGATGCCTTCAAACAGATTGGTCTTTAGCGGGAAGAAATTAGCTTTTGAGATAGAGATTGGACCTTTCTGGTCAGGTATTACTATCGTGTCTCCTTTTTCACTATAGTAAAAGATATCGATGAAGGGCCACGACCACGAACTATATGAGGAAATGTTTGGTCGGTCCAACAGGTATAACTTCGTCAAGTGCTTCTTCCAGCCCTGGAACGGTATCTTGATAGGCCCAACACGATAAGCAGCCACGGGTGCTATCCCTATCCCAACCGCTGCAAGTTCGTCCTTCAAAGACAGTAATTTATCTCTGTCTTTCAAGCTAACAGCGAAATCCATGTCATCGTCCCACGGGATAACACCTTCGTGACGAGCTACCCCGATTAAGGTTCCGAACATCGCCACCATCTCTATCCCGTGAGAACTGGTTATTTTCACACTTTCCTTGAGTAATCTTTTCATATCTTTCTTATCCTCAGGATTCCACACGGAGCTGAAGGGCTGGGGGTTTGGTAGTGGCAGGAAGGTATCCGGAAAGAAGTACATCAGCATATTCCCCACGATTAAGAGGCATAGTAAGACAGTCACTATTATGAGGGTCAACTTGTAATAATCCATTTATTACAAGGAGAGATTTTTTATCTGCACTCAGGAGGAAGATATGGTTCACCTATGGCCTTCAAAATGTCTCTCTCTTTCAGAGCAACGGGGTGACCTTTCTTGAAAAGGCCATACTGATTTAGAAGATATCCCTGTTTGTGAGCGATATTGCGAATTCGCTGGGCATAGACTTTACTTCCAGTATATGCCAGGAGTGCCGCCCCCCAAGCTTGCTTGGTGGTCCAGAAGATGTCTAGATGGAAATAGAACCACTGACCACTGGGACAGTGACATATGCCTGCAAATTTCTTATTACTGTCTTCTTTTGTGCTCATATTAGCGACGACGATGCCTGCTTCCGTCAATACTGCTACCGCCTTAGCAAGCGTGAACTTAGTGCTTCTTAGTAAAATATCGATATCGCCGGAGTCTTCTGCTCCCCGCAAATATGATCCCACTGTTTTCATTTCGAATGACTTTCCACCGAAGTTTTTTGCCAGCACAACCCTGATCATGAGCTGTACGATATATATGTAGTGTCGGGGGATCCTCTTCATTAGATCCTCTCGGTACTTCAGTCCTATCAGCTGAACGTGACTTAGTGACTTGAATACTCCTTTCTTCCTCGTTGGCATCCTTCTCTTATTTGCTTTCACCCAATCTATAGGAGTAGGACGAGAGGCTTTTGGTATATCGTTGTAATGTTTGAGCCAGGCACGAGCGGTAGCGGCACCAACCCCAGCTATAGTCTCGAACACTTTCGTGGCATGCTTGTCAGGGGTCAACTTTTCAGTACCATGTCTCTTTAGCCACGCTCGAGCTGTTTCAGCTGCTACTATCTTACCGGTCTTGATGTACTCGTCAATTTTGTCTGTGGTCGCTTTCCCGAGCCCTGGAGGAGCTAACATGTTAGTAACCTCGTTAGTAGTAACGTACACCTCCCTCTTAGGAGCTTTGGTGCCGTCAGGGCGCCGACCTTTGTTTCGTACAACAGAGATAGACTTAATGACGTCTCCAGGGATGGTACAGATGGCAGAAGCGGCATTTGTGTATGCCCTATATCTATTATTGTCTCTGCCTGGTTCGAGAGCCTTCGTCCTTTTGTTCTTCTTAGCCTTAGTGAAGAGTTGCGCCAGGACTTTAAAGTCTCTGATAATACCTGATTTACTCATTTATTTATGCGGTATTATTTTCTTCGCGATAGATAAAATGACAGTCAAAGCGAAAAACCTAACAATAGCATCTATGGTACTGGGAGGACTTGGGCTCTTGATGTTCTTATACTGTAAGTTAGTATACTCCAAGGCTTCGGGGCAAAAGTGTCCCGCCAACTTAGTCTCGAAGCTAGTGATTGCAATCGGAGTATTCCTGCTTGCAGGTGCCGTCTACGAGCTCTCAGACAAGAGCGAGCCTTTCTGCGCCAGCTACTGTTCCACTGCTCACGATCCCGACAGTAACCCTTGGAGCTATAGGACCTTCTGCGGCCCCCCTCCGTCGTAATTTATTACCTGTTTGACCAGTAATAAATACTACATCACGTCTACGCATCTAGCGCGGTGTCCTCCCTCTTGCGTTCTTTCAAGACGGTGATTATATCCTGATGAGATACAGACATCCTTCCAGTCCTTTCCGTACTTGTCTCCCAGAATCTTATCTGAGTTATTTGGAATATATACAGAGATACCCTCAAATACTCCTTTCTTTAATGGTAAGAAGTCACTCTTAGATACTTTGCTTCCATCTGACAGGGCTATATCCTCCCTCTCTTCATCGTAATAAAAGATGTCGATGAAAGGCCACGACCATGGATGATCTCCGTTGTCGATAAGAGGCCGGTCAAGAGGGTAGATCTTGGCCCAATCGGCATACCCTGTGCTTACTAGACCTATGTTGGCATAGGCAAGCTCTTT
>Ga0080013_1004050_pt1 | contig 14738 bp, 12 predicted proteins | sample ETNvirenome_6_85_FD_69236 | JGI IMG/M metagenome (GOLD analysis project Ga0080013, IMG submission 69236) | Marine viral communities from the Pacific Ocean - ETNP_6_85 (SPADES assembly) (version 2) | ecosystem: Environmental > Aquatic > Marine > Oceanic | place: Pacific Ocean | collected 2013-06-19
ACTCACTTCGTTGAGATGAAGTAGGCTCCACTCGTGGATGAGGACTTTGAAGAGGGGGCGAAGAAGAAAGAGGAGGACGACTGGCGCAAGGCTGGCATCGATCCTTCGGTAACAGTCACCCCCGAAGACTCGGTCTTCGACGAAGCGGACAAGACTACAGACGAGTGGTGCGAGGAGACAATGGGATGATGCCTGAACCCCTCACCCTGAGCCAGCGAGCCGTGCTCGACAGCGCGGTCAACAACTCCCTCGTCTTCGGACTCGGCATCATCACTGCTGTCCAGAATGAGATGGAGATGCAGGGGCTTCCGCGCCTGACCGATGAACAGGTCAACTACTTTGTCTGGGAAACCGTTGACCGCCTTGAGAAAAAAATACCTGAAAATTATTGACCCAATTAGAATTCTAGTTTAGCCTGTAACTATGCCGATAAAAAATATCACTACCACCATCAAGCTCACCAGTAATCAGGGTGAGTATCGCTATTACAAAATCCTGCAACTCCGCAACACGGAGAACGTAACCGTTTTCCCCAATGCTCGGATCGGTCAGGACGTTGCCCACATCAAGGTGCATGGAGGCAACGAGCGCATCACCAAGGTTGTGGGTGACCTTCTCACCGAGAAGCAGGTTGCCGAAATTAACGACCAAGCTCGGACAACCCTTGTCATCAAGTAGAAAAAAATACCTGAAAATTATTGACACTATTAAAATTCTAGTTTAGCCTGTAACCATGCTCTCATTAAATCTAACAAAGTCCGGCTTCTCCACCGTCAAAGGGGATGTCGAATTCTCCGAGGCTTCTGACCGACCACTGGGCTACCTCGGTGAGACCGGAAGCGGGAAGAGTTCCGCAACCACTATCGTTGCCAAGGAACTGGGCATCCCCGCGAAACGGGTGACGATGCCTGAACTGCTCGACCCTTCCTGCAAGGGAGGGATCTTGCTCTCCAATTTCAAGGGTGTCCACGAGGAGATGCTCATCGGGGTTGATATGCCCTTCGACACTACAGGCAAAGGGGACTTCGTCCTCCGTGCTGCCAGTCCGAAGGAGGCTCCGACCGAAGCTCTGATCGGGGACAAGAAAGTTCTCTGGGTCTTCGACGAGGCTCTGACCTACGATGACCCCGTGCTCCATGCACTCCGCCCCACATGGTATGCCCCGAAAGGATCGAAGAGATTCATCGGGACTCATGCCCTCGGCCCGAACGTCAAGATCATGTTGACTGCTAACGGGAGGGAATCCGATACCACTGCGAAGCGGGAGTTCACCAAGCCCGAGGCGGCTCGACTCGCCCTCTTTGAATGGGTCTTAACTGTGGAAGAGTTCCTCGTTTACTTCTCCAAGTTTCACGCCAGTCCGATCTGGCAGTATCTTGAGTTCTTTGCCAAGGGATGTGCCACTGATAGCGAGGGGATCAACCCATGGACGGGACCGGAAGGTCGCTACATGGGCGGACCCGTCTGCTCCGGTCGGTCATGGGAGGGAGTGCTCCGAGCCTACCCCACCTTTGACTCGGTCAAGAATGACCCCGACGAGTTCGTCCGCCGAGCATCCAGCAGCATCCCCGAGGAGATTTGCAAGGACATTGCCAACCTGATTCACACTGTGCTTGAGGTTGGTCCCTTGGTTAGCAAGGTGCGAAGCGGGAAGAAGAAGATGTCCGCCATTCCCAAGCACAAGCATCCGGCTTGCGCCTTTGCGGCGGTCAGGATCTGCCTGAACGAGGGAGGGAGTGACTACCCTGCTGCCATCTCCGGCGGAGTCTGGGACTGGGCATTCAAGATGTTCAGTGAGTGCTCCCCCGAGCTGGGTGCGTGGGTCTTCTCGACCTTGTCCGCCCACACTGCTCCCAAGAATAAGAAGGAGGACAATCCCCTCCACTTCCATCCCGCCGCCAAACCCCTGATGGGCCTTGTAAAAAATTGAATAAAAATCATTGACAACCTTAACCCCATAACCTAACATAACAGTATGAAATTCACAGCCGATGCTTTAAACTCTGTCGTTGAGGTCTCCCTCCGATCCCCGAGCCTGACGGTCACCGCCTCCAACAAGGCGATGGTCAAGGAGCTTCTGAAACACGTTCCCGCTCACAAGCGGAAGGAGATGAAGAAGCGACTACACGCTTCGTCCCGCTTCGTCCCTCTCGCAGGGACCGTCCTCGGAGAACTCCGATCCGTTGTCAACGCCTTCAAAAGTGAGGCGGTCAAGAAGGACTTGGGCCGAGGATACAAGGGGATCTCCAAGCTCGGCAAGGTCAACGGATACATCGTCCGGCTTGAGAACTTTGAGCATTTCGAGTCCATCGTCCGGTCTTACACTCCGAAGATCGAGAGCCTCGTCGAGCGAATCAAGGACGAGTGGGATGATCTCAAGGAACGAGGGACCGAAGATATGGATGTCTACAGCGAAGGGTTCATGTTCCCCTCCCTCAAGAAGTTTCTGAAGCGGAGTGAGTTCGGCTTCACGGTCGAGTCCACGTTGAAAAATGATGCGTGGGTCAACACCGCCCTCAACGAGACGGCAACCCGAGTCAGGGCCATGGCCGAGAAGTCCACCGAGCGCAAGCTACTTGAGGCTCACTACCGTCCGGTGGAGACCATGCTCAACGGAGTTGCGGAATGCATCGAGCGACTTGAACTCGCCGACAGCAAGACCTCGTCCGGCAAGAAGACCAGACTCCGCGCCGAGAAGTTCACCGCTCTCAAGGAACTCGTCTCCGAGGTGAGGACGAAGAACTTCCTCGACCTCCCCGAACTGGAAACCGCCGCGAATACTGTGGCGAGTCTGGTCGAGGGACTCGACGTTGTTGACCTCGACCCCGCAGAGCGGAAGGAGAAAGCCAAGAAGTTCACCAAGGTTCACGAGGTTCTGGAGGACCGAATGGCCGCCGCAGGACTGTGATAAATGATTCCAAATAGTTCTTGTCACCTGTTAAAACATTTCCTATAATACAACCATGCTGAGATCGCCATTCATTGAAATCGACCCAAGGGGAATGACCCCCCTTGAGGTCGGTGTTCGCGATCTGTCCCGCTTCGGCGGCCTAACGTATCGTCCCTGCTTGAGGGGACTCAAGGCGACAACCGCCACAGAACTCGGCCAGACTGATGGACGCTACGGTTTTTACAACCTAGAGAATATCAACAAGCGCAAGCCTTCCGAGGCCGCGTATGTTGTTGGGCATGAGAACAAGCACATCAACTACAATCACGTTGCCCGTTTCCGCCCGTTCAATGGCGCGAGGATCTACGTTCCATTCCTCTCCAAGGAGAAGACTTGGGACGCTTGCAATACTGCGGGTGACCTGATCATCAACATCGAGTTGGTTGAGGAGAACGAGGCTGCCAAGCTGGAGATGCGGAGGAGAGGGGTCCACCCCTACGATATAATGACCCCGATTGACGGGTGCTTTATCAACATAAAAAAACTTTACGATAAGGATCGAGAAGATCTCTCGTCCGAGCAGTTGGTCGAAAAGCTGCTCAGGAAATTCCCTGTCCCCCCGATCGAGATCGGCAACGCAATGGCCCGTGCCAGTGGTGGCAAGGGCGGCGAGGGTGACAAGGGCGACGAGGACAAGGATGGCAAGGCCACCCCCGCTCCCTCCGGTAAGGCGGATGAGGAGGACGGCAAGGCCAAGGACGGCAAGGGCGGGAAGGGCGACAAGGACAAGGATGCCCCCGCTACCTCCGGCGAGTTCGGGGGAGGACATGACGATTTCAGAGAGCCTGAACTGGACGAGGGCGAGACCATCGAGGAGTTTGATGCCGCCAACGAAGAGGCTACCAAGAAGGCCACATTTGAGGATCGCTTGAACGAGGTCAAGGGAGTGCTGGGTTCTGGTGCTGGGTCCAAGGTGGACCGTGACCTCGCCCGTATATCCGACCCCGTGCCATGGGACGAACATCTCCGAAGCTGGTTCACGAATCGTGACGAAGCTGGACTCAACCGCCCGTTCTGCCTTCGGTCCTATGATCGAAGAGGCATCGTTCGCCGCGCCCGTGGAAGCATGGCGGCGGCGGAACTGGCATTCGCAGTCGATACCTCCGGCTCTAACATCAACCGGATTCCCGAGATGATCGTCAAGATTCAGGAGGTGCTCGATGAGTTTAACCCCAAGGCAGTCCATGTTATCCCGATCGATACGAGCGTCCACGAGACCACTACGGTCTACGCTGGGGGTGCCTTGCCCGACTTCCTCGGCGGTGGAGGGGGAACCCGCTTCGCCCCTGCCTTTGAGTGGGTCGAGGAGAATGCCCCATGGGTGGATGGTCTGGTCTTCCTGACTGATGGACACTGCACCCTGAAGCATTGGAAGACCCTCACTGCTCCTGACTACCCCGTGCTCTGGCTCGACTACGGCTACCACAAGCCCAAGGATATCGGGACAAGAAAGTTTCACTTCGGGGAACGCATCCCCATCACACTAGGAAAAAGATAATGAAAAAGAAACTCGCCCAAGAACTGACCCCGAGGATCGAAGAGATCATCGCACATATCCACAATGCTACTGTCGATGGAGGCTTCATGCTTCGCATCGAAGAGGGCTGGGAGAAAGAGTGGGATGAACCGTGTATCGAAGTGGTCGATCTTGTAGGCGGGGCCGATCCATTCTGGATCAACTGGTCCGGTTCAAAGATGGAAGATGTGAGCGTCGGTCATTTCTTGCCGACGCCAGAAGAGCGAGCAGAATTTGCCGACGCCGAAGCTAAACTAAAAAAACAAAAATCACAATAACACTACACCAATGACTGAACTCATCTTCATCATCCTTGTCCCCCTCGTCCTGTTTCTCATCCTCCGACGGGACCGCGCACACACGGTGTGGGATGAACCCGACCTCGACCCCAACGCCATCGTAACAGGAGTTGTCTGCTATAAATGTGGCAACACACTCCCACCCCATACGGTGCGTGATCACTTCAATACCAAGCACCGTATCCATGGCTGCCCCCACCAAGACAACAGCTAGCATGAAAAAAGGATCACCTGAATATTACAAACTTGGCGAACACATCGCCTCGTTGATCGAGGCACACCCTCCTCGTTCCCTGTCCCAATCTCCACTTGAGGTGCCTGACCTTGAGTTCATTAACGAGATGCTCGACAAGGAGATCGACCGCAACCTGCACCCTGAACCCTGCAACATGGAGTAAAAGCGCATGATTAAAACGATTGGACATTCTGTTAGAAATGTGTATAATTTCTCCACGAGTAAAATCATTGATGTGCGTAAGATGTTCCCCTCCCTCAAAAGGAAGGCAACCTTGCTTCTCATTGACGAAGAACTTAACCACATAAAACTCCGTGTAACCGACATACACATCAGCCCCGTTTTAAAGGACGACCTCCACCGAAGGATCAAATCCATCCGCTATCTGCTTAGAAAACTATAACCCCCCGAACCATGGACACCGCAACCTTGATCATCAACACCGAGAAAGAAACTCAGGCCCGTGAGATCCTCTCGCTTCTCACCGAGGCAGAAGAGAACGGCGAACTGGACTTCGCTGGGGCGGAGGTGACCTGCCGGATCGGACAGGTCACCGAGAAGGTCGAATTCGACAACGCCCTTTAACGTGAAAAAAGAATTATCACTTTACGAGACTCTTGTGTTGACGATGTCCGTGTTCGTTGGAACCTTTCTCCTGATCCACGCGGGGCTCGCCCTGATTGAATTTCTATCGTAACCTTCTTCGCCGCTCAGGCATGGTGCGTGGGGAGAACCCACGACGGGTATAGCTAGTCCTAATGAAACACCTGAGCGGCGACCCCCTTAATAAATGCCATAATGTTCTTGACAATCGAAACAGTATTCTATACACTAGCAGCATATTGAAATGAGCAAGACACTTTACCCCAAGCAACAAGGCGCGTGTGATTTCTTTGTCCGCCGCCACCGAGCCGGATACAATACTCTAGACCAGAGCGATACAGGGACGGGGAAGACCCCCGTCGCCGTTAAGGTAGCCTTGGCCCTTGGTCGGCCCGTCGCAGTCATCTGCCCGAAGGCAGTGATTCCTGCATGGGAGCGTGAGTTAGCCGAGGACAACCTCACTGCAACCTTCATCCTGAACCTTGAGTCGTTACGGACGGGCAAGTCCGGTTACGTTTCCAAGGCAGGGAAGAAGAGATTCAAGTGGCTACTCCCCCCCGACACTCTGGTTTGCGTGGACGAGATTCACAAGTGCAAGGGGCCGTTCACCCAGAACGCTGCCTTGCTGATCGCTCTGATCAAGCAGGGATACAGCGTCCACGGGATGAGTGCGACCTCCTGCGAAGACCCTACCGAGATGCGTCCCCTTGGCCTGATGCTCGGTCTCCACTCAGGTGATGAGAAGGTCGCCGGACTGAAGCGTTGGTGGCCATGGATGAAGGAGCATGGGTGCGTGAAGAACCAGTGGGGATCATGGGTGCTGGAAGATCCATCCCATCTCCCTCGGCTCCGAGCCGAGATGTATTCCACGAGCACTCACCGGCTGACCGTGGACGACTTCCCCAACTCTTTCAAACTGAACCGGATCTTCACCATTCCGGTAGAGTTCCGAGACAATGCGAAGATCGTTAAGGCGTATGACAGTCTGGGCATTACGCCCCAGATCGTCGAGGACTACATCGTCAATGGCACCGTGACCGACAGTGGTCATGTGCTGGCGGATATAACCCGCGCTCGGATGTTGGCTGAGTCATTCAAGGTGATCGACATCGCCGAGATGGCGGAGGATCTCATGGCCATTGGCAAGTCGGTAGTGATCTTTGTGAACTACAAGGACACTGTGGATGCCCTCCGCATCCGACTCAAGTGTGACCGGATTGACGGTCGCCAGACAGCCGCTGACCGTCAGAGGGTGATCGACGAATTCCAGTCTGACCAGACCCACTGCATCGTTGTCAACGCTGCTGCTGGAGGCACGGGTATCTCTCTCCACGACACGGTGGGCAACCGACCCCGAGCCGCCCTGATCTCCCCGACATTCAACTGCAAGACTTACAAGCAAGTGCTGGGTAGGATTCACCGGAACGGTGGAAAGACCGACGCAGTGCAGAGTGTGCTTGTCGCTAACGGGTCTATCGAAGAACATGTAATGCGGTCAATCGAACGCCGCCTCCGTAACCTTAACACCCTCCACGACGCATGAGAATAGTCCGCGAAATCTACCCGAACTCCATGCCCATGCTGATCCAAGGAGTGGTGGACGAAAAGAGAGGGTGCGTGACTCCCGAGTCTGTGAAACTTTATCCGGTCATCAACGAACAGGTTCTCCCCGCTTCTCCCGCTGTTGATACAGTGGCGTCCCTGCAAATCGCCCAACGTCTAACCAACCTTATCCACCAAAACTAAAATGTCATTATCAAAAATGCAAAGCCGCCAAGCCACCGAGCACCAGAAACGCTCCGCAGAAATCGTCAAGAACGTAGCCGACCGCAAGTGGTCGAAGGACACCCTCGCCAAGAACCTCGACGCCCTCTACATGATGGGAATGAGACACGGGTGGGAAGGCGCTCACCATCGCGACCTACTTAATCAAGGCTAGTCATCGTCCAGCCGGAGGAACCGCTCGTGTTCCCCGTGCTCCCGCATCAGCCACTGCAAGCGTTGCTGCCCTTGCGGCGTCCGCATCAGGCGGTCCACGATATTCTTCGTCGGGACTGGGTTCTCCATGAACCCTGTAAACAGAAGCTGTGATCGGCGCTTCCCGTATCTGGCTCCGTTCATCACCTGATACATTTCATTGTTAGAGACTCCGAGACTCCGCATCCCCCGCATCGCTCTGGACAACTTGCTGTTGATCCGCATCCGGCTCTTCCTGATGTCCTTGTGGATGGCCGCAACATCGCCTTCGTTCATGCCCTTCTTCTTTGAGAGTTCGCCGAACCTGCGTGAGACTCGGCTATGCTCGTCCCGAAGCTGGTAGATGATCCGAGCAAACTGCGCGGCGGGGTCATTCTTATAGTCCCTTACTGGCAGGGTTTCGTTGAACAGAATCCCGAACGGGGAGTCGGCATAGGTGGTCGAGTCCATGTCCCCAGTCGCAGCCTTGAGGGCTTCCATTGCCTTTATGGGAGTCCTCGGGAAATACGCTTCCTTCATGACATACCCAAATTTTTTCCATGCCTGTAATACTGCGGAGTCTGACGATTCAAAGATGGGCATATCGTCTCGCGTTTTACGGTTTTCACGAACGTCCAAGATTGCTCCTGCAAGGATCTGGTCTCCAAGGTAGGGGTCAAGGAAGGCGGTCGTTGTCAGCTTTCCGATAGCTGTCAGTGGTTCGCCCCTTACGATGTGTTCCATGAACCGGAGGGTCGGGTCCGCGACAATCGAGAAGGGGTTTAAGTAGGTAAGATCCAACGACTGGAGTTGTCCATCGTCCATCTTGCGGAGGTAGAACGTGTGGTTCCGAAGGTAAACAGGCAAGGACATACGAAACGCTTCGTCTTCCTCTTCTCCCATGTCGGCGAGGACAGCTCGGAGAATCGTGGGAATCGCTATACTCAACCCGCCTACTATGGTCGCGAACGAAAAAAGCCTGTTATACCCCCGAGCTTTGATCACGGAGTTCGGATCATTTATCTCTCGCACTCCCCGCTTGACGGTATTGACCGCGATCCGTGGAACCTCGGCGGTGAACCGGATGAAGGGAGCGATGAGCAACCCTACGCCGGAACTGCTGATCTTCTTAACGATCGGGATCGCACGGGAGTAAGACTGGGCAGTGTCCCCGATCACCTCTGCGGCCTCCCGCTTGAGATCCATCTCAGACATACTTCCGTATTTCCCATCTGTCCTACCTGCCTTCAGGTCAGCCTCTTTTGCTTTCCTGAAAACGGCAAGCTCGTGCTCGTAATACCCGATCTTGTAGAAAGCATCCATCGCTGCGGCCAGTCTGGCGGCGGTATCTCCCGCTGCCCTTATCATATGGGCGGGCAAGTTCTTACTCGTTTGGAGGGTCAGTTCTTTTATCTGAGCCTGAACACTGTCGAAGGTCTCTTCACCCCGTATCAATTTGTGCAGGATCTCTGAGCGAACCTCATTGCCGAAGACATCCAGCCCCTCAAGTTCCCGCAGGTAGGCACTCGTCGCCGCCCTGTTGCCTAGAAAGGCGCGGCGAGTTGCTTGCCATGCACTCATCCCCGCTCCCTTCATTGGGTCACCCACGAACACATCGCCGACGGCCCCCCAGTAACCTTGAGCGGGGCCGAAGAAGAACACGTTGCCGAGCATATTGCGGAGATAGAATCCGAATGATCCCAACGTCTTCGCCGCCATCGACCAACCTGTGGCCTTCTGCATTACGGTGAGCGCGGTATGGAGCGCCTTGGACGATGAGTCATTCCCCGCCCTAGTCGTCTGCTGGAACATGGGCTTGAGGCTCTCGTAAATCTCTGGGTCAACATACAGCCCAGCCAATGGGTTCAGTCCACTGTCAGCCCCAGACGAAATGATCTGGCGGTAGTGGCCATACTTCCCAAAGTCTTTGGCCGCGTTCATTTTATGTTCCCCACTGGTGAACAACCATCCTCCCTTGATCCCCTGATCCCGCATCGTCTCAAGGAAAGATTGGTGGGAGGCGATCTTGGAGACAGTGGCAAAAGCGTAGAGCAGGTTGTCCACGCTGTCCTCTGGTAAGTTGTTAGCCCCCATGAGGTCCGCGAGCGGTTTGGGAATAGTGGCCCTGCCTTCAAGGTTCTTGGTTATCGCCATGAGACCGTCGGACATCTTGGGTGCTACCGTCTTGGGCATACCTGCTAACTCAAAGGCCGAGGCAAAGTCCTGTGGGCCAGTCTCGGTATCATAAGAAAGAAGGAACTCGCTAATCATCTGGTAGCCCAGTGACTTGCCGCCTCTTTGTTTGGAGTTGTAAAGCCTCTCGGCTTCGGCCCTAGCGTCTGACTCTGAGAGGAAACTACTACCTTTCATCAGGCTGTCGGTCTTGGACTCGATGAACTGATCGCGCATGAACTCGATCGCAGCGGCCCTGATCTCTACGTCCGCTTCCTCTGTGGATTTAAGGATTCGCATGACATAATCGGTATCCGAAAACATCTCGTATCTGCGGGTAACGTAAAGCCCCATATTGTTATCGAACTTAACCGCCAGCCCTTCTTTGCGGCGACCGAACAGGTCACGGGCGGTGGCCGATAACTCATCCGTCAGTCGGCGGAGGTCGAGCAATACAGAAAACAGATCGGGGGATTCCGTCTGGATCTGCTTGAGTGCTGCGTCACGCTCCCGCATGAGGTGCTCCTTCTTGGTATTGAAGGATGCCTTTATGTCGTCGTCATATTTCTTATCTGCCAGTTCCTCTTCCGCTTCCCTAGTGACCGTGCTGAGATCCTTCTCCTGCTTCATGGCCGCGTCCCGTTGCGTCCTTGCGTCCTTGAGAAGATCGGCCTGCCTTACAGGGTCAGGCTCCGTGGTCTTGATATTATCACGAGCGAGGTCATGCGCGTTCTCGATTGCTGTCAATTTGACTGACAGGTCATCGTCATGCCTCTTGCGAAGCACACTCTTATCCGCGTCCCGAGCGTCCGCGATCGCGCCGTCTGGGTCGGGGTCGATATTGTCCGTGGTTCCGGTGGCTTTCTGGATGACCTCCCACGGCACCTTATCGGAGTCGTAGTCTTTCTCGATCGCGGCCTTATACTTGTAGTGGTATTCCTCGATCATCTTGTCAGTGGTGCGAAGGAACGCATCCCGCTGCCTCGTGAACCGTTGCACGGAGGGGTCGGTATCCCCAACAAACAACCGCTTGAACCACCCGTTCACTTTCTTGAACTCGCCTGCTTCAGCGAGTGGAAGTTCCAACAGTTCGATGAACTGGCTGTAGTCTACTCCGGCGTCATTGAAGTCAGACGGGAGGTCCGACTCGGCTCCAAAGATGCCTGACGGGAGCGCAGCATACTCCGTTCTGAAGCGACGATATTGCTGCTTCCTTTCTCTCCACCTTCGCCAAGCTGTCTTCTCTACATGGTCGGGTCGGGGCAGTAGAATCAAGTCGGTCCTTCGGCTGTCCCTGTGGGCAGCCGCCTCGGCCACGGTATTAAACTCACTAATTGCATTTCGATACACGGCATACTCGTGCATCACGGGCTTTGAGGATGCGTGGAACGGGCCGTCCTCACGGCCCATGAGAACTACATCCGGCGCGTCTTCCGACGGCACCCGTGCGAATGGGAGGAAGCCCATCGTCCGGTGATAAAGGTCCGGTGAAATCCCGTCAGTGTCTCTGACAGTGGCACTTATGAATGTATCTTCATACGCCATGGCCAGCACCTCAAGGAGTGGCGCTATGTTCCCGTTGTTCTCGTTGACATCGAACACCCCTATCAGATCGCCTTCAGGAGTAATCGCGGCTCCGGCAGAACCATCACCCATCAAATATACTTTCGCTCCGACCAGATCGTCGGGCTTGGTATTGTCGTATTCAATACTCTTGTTAACCTCGGCAGCCGCCTTGATTGCCGAGACAAACTTATTGCGAACCGAGGCGTCGTCGGAGTCTAACCGAATTTCGGTGAGGAGACCTTCCGCCGCTGAGAATGTTTCCTCGGTGAAGATCGCAGACGGGAGAGCTACGTCGCCTCTTCGTCCAGCAACTCCGGCGGGACCAACTCCATCAGGGTCTCTGCTGGCGTCGGCACCGGACAGTCTGGATACTGCACTCGCAGAAAGTCGCTTGAGCCGAACGCTTTCTGTGTAGGCCGTATCTTCAGTAACAGTGCTGAACTCCCCTGATGTGGCCCAGTCTGGGAAGCCATAGCCTCCAAATCTTTCCTCGATAAGTTGTCTCGCTTCGGCATCGTCAGTCGTTTTATCCCACATCCCCCGCGCCTCATCAAGCACTGTTTCCTTGTCCCCCTTCTTGGCGTAGCTGGCCCTTTCCCGTTTCTGTTCTGGCAGGAACAATGTCCTGATCTGTTCCCATGTGATCGACTGGATCTCTCTGGTCGTCAGGTTCGTCCCGTCCCGCTCATTGATGAGCGCGGCAGCATCTTGGTGGGCCTTCAAGTTCAGGGCATACGAACCATTGATGCCGAACTCGGCGGCTCCGGCGCTGCTTATCTTGGAGTCCCCTTTCGAGGATGCAAAATTATGTGAGACCTCGGTATCGGCTCCGGCAACAGGAAGGAAGTAAAGGGCGCTGACCGCATGGGTATCAATCGTCCCGTCATTTGCATTGGCGGGGTCCGCGATATTGTTCCTGAAGTTCCTGACCTTATGTTGCTCCCCGAGCAGTTCATTGTGAACCGCTTCGTCCGTTGTCTGCACGGCGTTCACCGCCTTTTGAATCTCCTTGTAAGACCCCCAACCGACTGCGGCAATGGCCTCGTTCTTCGTGGTCTGCAACTGGACCCTGTTTCCTTCTGGGGTTATTACTGCATAACCGCGTGGATGATTTATCTCATCGAACACCCGAACGAATCGAGCCGGAAGCGTCTCGGTATCGGTCCCCTTCTTCGCCTGCTTCACAAGCTGGTTCAGGGTTTTACCAACCATCATCTTGCCTAACGCTTTGGCATCCGCGATCCCTTCGGCTCTCCTTTTCAAGAACTCGCCCTTGGATTCATCAGCACTTTTAGTCGTATTCTCCGCCATCGAGAGCGCCTTGGCAGCCATGGCCTCGTCGAACGTGGTTTCCTTCTGCGTTGCAACGACCTCCATCACACGGCCTGCAAGCGACACGTTCTGGAACCAGTCTTTCTGGGGACTGAGAACCGCGAGCGCGGTCGAGGCTTGCTCAAGCGAAAGGTTATACCGCTCGGCAAAATCCTGTGCGATACGGTTGGCTCCCTCATACCACAGCTTGGCTCGCTCCCGAAGAGCGGGGTGCATGGCATCGTAGAGGTGAACCAAGTTGTCCACTGCGAAGGCAGACACGGTATCATATACCTCGTCGGCCATCGGACGCATCTCCTCCAGCACATCCCTGACCGTCTGCGCCTTCCACGCTTTCGCGGCTTTCAGGGTGGGCTTGTCCTGCCCCCGAACGAAGTCGATCAGCCCCCTCACGTTAGCCATCTGGGCTTCGCTTTCAGTAAATGGAACAGTGGGGGGGTATCTATAAGTATGCCCACTTATAGTATAGTGTTCCCCCACATAGAGTTTCTTGGCGATTCGTTTGACGAGTGCATCACTCACGTTACGGGCAGATTTGATCTCCGTGATAACGGGTTTCTTAAATGCGGCATCGGGGAACATCTCCAGCCTGCGATCATTCAGCGCCTTCAGTCTCTTATAGACAAGCGTGTTGCGCCCACGGACTTGGGTGGGTCGGCCCCTGAGATTCTTGCGGCCTTGGAACGCGGCATACTCTGCGATAGCAACGCTATTGATAACGTAGCTATCCTGCCGTTCGTAGGCTTCAAACGTGCTGTCTTCCGCTTCACGGCCTTGCGCCGTGTTGACTCTCGATCCGGCGGTGACTCCGATTCCAGACAGATCCAGCGGTGCGTCTACAGGAGACACGCCCAATGCGTTCAGGCCAAGCTCGGTAGCCGCGTCAAAGGTGGGAGCCTGTATCCCTGAACGCAGGATGCTTTCTTCTGTGGGGTCGAACCTCTGAGAGAGTGGGATTACGTTGCCGTCTGCGTCTCGGGTAACGGGTTCTGCGGATTTGATCTGGTTGGGGTCGAAGACAGCTATTTGCGCCCCCTCCATCAAGGTTCCGTCTTGTTCTAATTGCGCTATGGAATCATAACCCATCTGCTTCACCATTTTATCCGCTTCCGCGAAGGCACGATCTCGCTTTTGTGTCCCTGCTCCAAGTTCGTAAATTGTTGTCGTCCCGCCCGCCTCTTGAACAAGTTTCTCATAGCTCTGCTCATCAATGGGGTTAGCTTTTAGCCAAACTTTTATTTGGATAGGTCTTTCTGGAGTTACGAAATCCCCATGACCAACCCCGAAATAAAACTTCCCTTTACTCCAGCCTAGCCCGTAAGCCCTTCCAGTAGCATCATCGGCAATCTTATGCTCAAACTCGGTAATTCCCTCCGTTGCTGTGCGGTGAGTTGCAGAAGTCCCATACCCGCCCGCCTTCGCAGCCTCATCCACCATCCTCTGCGCGGTCCCCAAATCCCCCGCATCGACTGCGGCCATGTAGCTTGCATCAACTTCAGCCGTGATCCCTGAAGCCAGACCCCTAGAAAGCTCCTTGGCAGCTTGGCGGTCCACCGGATCAAACTTGCGGACATCGTCCCCGATAACAGGAGTTTGTTGTTTCTGGGTAGTGGCGTCGAGGTCGTCTGCCCGACGGTTCAACGCCCGCCGGAAATTGTTGAGCCTTGTCTGCCTGTCTTTGAACGTGTCTTGGCTAAGGCCCAGAGCGGACCACAACGCTCGCATGAACTTCGTCCGCTTGTGTAGTAGTTCTGTGGCTCGGTTCCGGTCGCTGTTCGGGAGGCTCGCCAGTGTGTCGGCGGCCATACCTGCCGAGACCATTCCGGTTTCTACTTTCTGGGCGAAGGAATTCAGCCCGCCGCGAGTAACCCCAGCCTGCTGCTGAACGTCACGGCCAACCGTGATCCCTGAAGCCAACTCCGCTTGCCCGAACGCCATGTTAAGTATGTTATCGCGTCTCGTGATAAGGGTGGCGACCATCTCGTCGCTCTCGGCACTCACTCCCATGACGCTCTCGACTGCCGACTGGATCGTCTCGCGAGTCATGTTGCGTAGCGGGGCCGCGCTATTCTGCAAGTCGCTGGCGGTCATGTCGTCGAACACCTCCGC
>Ga0080013_1004051_pt1 | contig 14724 bp, 10 predicted proteins | sample ETNvirenome_6_85_FD_69236 | JGI IMG/M metagenome (GOLD analysis project Ga0080013, IMG submission 69236) | Marine viral communities from the Pacific Ocean - ETNP_6_85 (SPADES assembly) (version 2) | ecosystem: Environmental > Aquatic > Marine > Oceanic | place: Pacific Ocean | collected 2013-06-19
CAACCTGCAGCATTATCGAGCATACAACGATGAGATGGCTGCGGCCATCAACCTAACAGGCATTTCAAGACCACAAAGCGTTGGTAAGCATCGACCTGTTACGTTCAATGTAATCAAAAGTATGTGCGACACTGTACAAGCGAAGATCGCCAAAAATCGCCCGCGCTGCACGTTCCTTACTTCTGGTGGAGACTTTTCGCAGCAGCGTAAAGGAAAGCTCCTGGAGAAATTTTGCGATGGTCAATTTTACCGAACTAGAATTTACGAAAAAGCTCCAGAGGTGTTTTTGGATGCATGCGTTTTTGGGACCGGTGTACTGAAGGTACATGAGCACAACTCAGACATTATCGTCGAGCGTGTGTTCCCGGAAGAAATTATGGTCGGCATCGAAGAGGCCAAGTACAAAAACCCGAGAAGCATGTTTCAGGTGAAGGCTATTTCACGAGATGTCCTTACACACACCTACCCTGAGTATGCAGATCAAATAAGACAGTCTTCCAACTATGAGACAGATGAGTACGATGCGTCCTCTAACGTCAATGAAATGGTCCAGGTGGTTGAAGCGTGGCACCTTCCAAGCGTAGAAGGAGCTCCAGATGGAAGACATGTAATCTGTCTGGAAAACCTAACACTGTTGGATGAAAAGTATGAGCATAATTATTTTCCTTTCGTTTTTCTTCGTTGGTCTGATCGTTTGCTCGGATTCTGGGGTCAGGGACTGGCTGAGCAGCTTATGGGCATCCAGCTTGAAATCAATACGCTCCTTCAGAACATCCAGCAGCAAATGCACCTCGCAAAACCAAAGGTCTTCCTTGAGACCGGTTCGCAGATAGCTGACCATCAAATAAACAACGAAGAATGGGGTATTATCGACTATGTAGGTAACCCACCCACATTTTTTGTCCCAAAAACGGTCTCGGGAGAAGTTTTCTCACATTTAGACAGGCTGTTTAACCGAGCTTATCAGATTGCGGGCGTAAGTGAGTTGGCTGCGATGTCCAAGAAGCCGGCTGGCCTGGAGTCAGCTGTAGCGCTTCGAGAATTTAGCGACATTGAGACTGAGCGGTTTATGATTGTGGCTCAGAACTATGAGAACATGTTTATTGAAGCAGCGCGTCAAATGATAGATTTAGCGCGAAAGATTGCAGAGCGTGGCGATGATTATGAAGTCGTGAGCTCTGGCGATAAGTATATTGAGCAAATCAACTGGAGGGATATCGATCTCCGTGAAGAGCAGTACGTGATGAAGATTTATCCTACATCACTTCTTCCGCAGACTCCCGCAGGAAAGCTTCAGAAGGTTATCGAGCTGGCGCAATCTGGAATCATTCAAGACCCAGGAACCATACTCAAGCTCCTGGATTACCCAGACATTGAGTCAGTCACTCAGTACATGACAGCAGACCAAGACGAAATCGATATGTTGATTGAAAACATGGTGAACAAAGGCGAATACGTTCAACCAGAACCTTATAGCAACCTTTCCTTATCGGTAAAGCGTGTCCAGCAGGCATATCTTCGCGCAAAGATAAACCGCGTTCCGGAAGAACGTATGGCCCTGCTTCGCCGGTATATCGAAGATTGCATGGCGCTCATGGCTACCATGGCGCAAGCGGCTCAACCCCCGACGGAGCAAATCCCCCCTCCTGAAGGGGTTGATGCTGCACTACCTAGCACGGGCGAAGCAATACCACCAGAGGCGCTCCCGCCTCAAGAACTACAATAAGGAGAAGTAATGGAGATGGCGCAAGATCCCCTTCAAGAGACAATTGACTATATGAATAATCTGATAGCGCAGCAGGAGGCAGCGGAAGCTGCTGCTGAGTCAGCGCCAGAGGTTGCTGAAGCTGCTAGTTCTGATGAAGTAGAGAGCTCCGAGCCAGTGGCACAAGAGGCTCAGGCGGAGGCGCCGGCAGAAGAAGTCAAAGAGCAAAAGCCAGAGGGTATGTCTAAGGACTTCACTCGAAGGTTTGCGCAGCTCGCAAGACGTGAGCGCAGCTTCAGGGACAGGCAGGATGAGTTCAAGAAGATGCAGGCAGAGCTTGCGGAGCTTCGTGAGAAATCATCAACTCCTGACAACGCTGCCAAGGAGCTTGCAGAGCTACGAAGGATTGCGGCCGAAAACCCCAGGGAACTTCTGGCCCGTCTGGACTTGGATTACCAAAAGTTAAATGAAAGCATTCTGTCTGGCGATAAGCGCCCCGAAGATTACCGAAGAGACTCTAGTATTGATAAGCTGCTGAACCGCATTGACGAGCTAGAAAGTAAGTTAAGTAAGCGTGAAGAGCAAGAGGTTGTTTCCCGTCAAGAAAAGGCGTACAATAATTTTATTGACGAAATCCGCAATTTCGTTGAGACTAATAACGAAGACTTCGAGTTGATACATACTAGGGGTGAGCACGGTTTAGTGGCGGACGTAATGCAAGAGCATTACAACTCAACCGGGCAAGTCATGGAGTATCAACAGGCGGCGCAAATGGTCGAGGATCACCTCGAAGAACAAGCCCGCAGCTTTTTTGGCAGCAAGAAGATAGCCAACAAATACAGAGATTCCTTTGGGAACGAAGCGAAAAGTGAAGCTCCTCGGCAGCCAGATTCAAGGCCGAAAACATTATCAAACTCAATTGCGGCGGTCGGAACGACCACAGACGGTGAAGTGCACTCTAAGCCAATGACTAGAGATGAGCACAAAGCCTATTTAGCCCGCACTTTGAATTTTTTCGGCGAATAGGAGGCTGATTCTCCTATCGCTTAGTAACTCGCGACCAAGGAGAAAAAAATGGCATTGAATCTAAGTACCGTCGATGAGGCGGTAAAGCAGCACTATAAGCCGCTTACAGTTAAAAACCTCGTTTACAAAAACAACCCTTTCTTCGCTATGGTTCCCAAGTATGAGCAGTTTGGCGGCTTGAACATGCCAATCCCTCTCATCTACGGAAACCCACAAAACGTTTCAGCTACGTTCTCAACCGCTCAGGCTGAAACCTCTACTTCTAGCCTCGGCCAGTTCCTCCTTACCCGTGTAAGCAACTACTCGATTGCTGCTGTGACAGGTGAAACTATCCGCGCTACTGAAAACAAGTCAGACGCCTTCCTTCGGTACTTGACTATGGAAATTGATGGAGCCATTCACTCTTTGGCTCGAGATCTTTCCGTTGCTCTTTTCCGTGACGGCGGTGGTTACCTTGCAACTGTTGGGTCTGTATCAACCAATGACATCACCCTCGCAAACACTGATGAAGTAGCTAACTTTGAAGTTGGTATGACCATCTTATTTGCTGATGACACTGGCGGAAGCACAAACGCAACTACTCCAACAACTGTTACAGCAATCAACCGTAGCACAGGTGTTGTTACTGTTGCGTCTGGAACTGGCGCTTCTGCGGGTGAGTACATCTTCCGGTCTGGAACTCAGGCAGGTGCAACCCTTACTTCAACAAGCGCTAAGGCAGTTATGGGATTAGACGGATGGCTTCCATCCTCTGCTCCTGGCTCAACTGCTTTCTTCGGTCAAGATCGAAGCAAAGACACTGAGCGATTGGGTGGTATCCGTTTTGACGGTTCCGCAATGCCAATTGAAGAAGCACTTGTTTCTGGTGCAGCTAAAGCAGCTCGCGCTGGCGCAAGCCCAGACACCTGCTTGATGAGCTATGAGTCCTATATCAACCTTGAGAAGTCCTTAGGATCTCGAGTTCGATATGATGAACTTCGTGCACGTGATGCAGATGTTGGATTCCGCACTCTTGCAATCCAAGGGCCTAACGGTGTGATCAACGTTGTTCCAGACCAAAACTGCAAACCAGACGTAGCGTACATCCTACAGATGGACACTTGGTCATTGAACTCTCTTGGTGGCGCCCCACACATCCTTGATTTGGATGGAAACAGAATCTTGCGACAGTCTTCAGCAGATGCTTACGAGATTCGGGTTGGCTTCTACGGAAACCTTGCTTGTAATGCTCCTGGATACAACGTTCGCGTTGCACTTTAAGGAGGTGAAACATGGCTAATAGGTCATTCAAGCCTACACAGGCAGTAGCCCAAGCGGTGACGCACATCTTTGCTGAGGTAACAATCGGGAGCTCCGGCGCCCCAACTCTTGTTACTGCTGACAGCGCAGGTGTTAAGTCTATCGCGAGAAACAGCACCGGTAACTACACCCTTACTTTGGGTACGGTTGGTGGTGATGATGACGTGTACTCAAAGTTTCTTTTCTTCAATGGAATCTTCATTGTGGATGGAGACACAGAGCAAGACCTGATTTACCAAGTTGATGCTGAGACCATCTCCGCTGGTGGATCAACAATTGAGTTTGAAACAATCACAGGAGCAAACCCTACTGATCCCGCAAGTGGCGCAGTAATGAAGCTTCACGTCATCGTTAAGAACTCAAGCTATAGCTTCTAAGGAGTTTCGCCATGAAAAACAAAAAAGGCGTAGCTCTGATGATCCTTGAGAAGAATAAGCCCAAGGACGAAGAAGACATGATGGATTACAAAGAGGCCCTGATGGGCGCTTGTAACGAGTTCCTCATGGCTTGCGGAATTGAGCTTAGTGAAGACAAGGAAGAAGAAGCTTGTGAAGCACTACATGATTTTGTCCAAATTTGCATGAGCAATGAGGACGAAGATTATTAATGGAACGGGGGCTTCGGCCCCCTTCTATTTTCGAGGTACGACATGGCAACAAACCCGGTAACGCTCGCACAGTTAATTACTAGGTCACGCCGTCGCGCGGACCAAGAAAACTCCACGTTCTGCACGGATGCGGAGATTACTGATTATATTAACGACGCAGTTGCTGAACTGCATGAAATGATGGTGAATGAGTTTGAGCTCTACTATGTGGAGTCTACAAGCCTCACCTTGCCAGGCGCAAATCCGTCAACCCTTCCGGCAGACTTCTGGAAAGCCCTTGGTTGCGATTTTGAGTATGGTGGCGTCAAAAGGCGCATTCGACGCTATATGTTTCAGGAAAGAAATGTCTATGAGTCACCACTGCTCAAGCAAGGCTATATGGCCAATACTTTTTTCATCATTCAAGGCAACCAAATCAGGTTCATCCCTGAATCGCCCCCAAGCGGAACTGTAACGTTCTGGTATATACCAGAGCCGCAGCAGTTTTCATCTGCCTCAACAAGCACGCAACTCCACACTGTGGACAAAGCCCTTGCTAAGGGGTTTGAGCGGTTTATCGTGCTAGATGCAGCTATTAAGATGATGCAGAAAGAAGAATCTGATACCTCGATTCTTGTCGCCGAGAGAGAGGCCACCAGAGAAAGGCTGCGACAGGCAGCAGCGGTACGGACACCGGGCGAAAGCCGGGCCATTGCAGACGTTAAGGCAGGAACAGCATTCGACGATTACATTAATTACTTCTAGGAGCAAAGGGTGGCGTTTCGAGGTTTTCAGGAGGCAAAGCACAACGACAGAGCTTTGAATGACCTTGAGGCAAGGATAAAGAACTCTTTTAAGCGGGTAGAGACTTCACGCATCTTAAATGGGCGTTTGATTGAAAACTTTCGGCTCCGGTCGGTTGCCAACCAGGCCCTCGGGGCTTGTTTTGGCGTTGGTAGGTTTCTTCTTACCATTAGCGATTACTCAGACCTTCATCATGTCAATATCGAGATAAGAACAAACAACACCTTCAGGACAGGCAGAGAGTCGACGGACTGGGCCAAAAGTACGAGTAATAACGCAGCGGCTTCAAACATTGCATCGTTTTACAGCACCGCAGATGCCAACCTTGTTTGCACCGCAAGCACAAACACCGTTGAGGTTCTGACGGGGACAGCAAGTGTCCTTCAAGCGGTTCAGATCGACAACAAGGACGCCCTCACTCTAACCTCTGTAGAGCCTGCCGTCAGACTTGGCTCATCGACCATTGACATGCAAAACGGCGACTACCTGAGGTTTGGTCCAGCCACGCTAAGCGAGACCGACAGAATGCTTCCTGGGGTGTCTAGGGTTGTCTCTTTGAATGACGAAATATCGGGTGCTGGTAAGTATGCCCTCTTGGATGCGTTGCCAAGCTCCATGCAGGGAAGCTTAAGTTTTTATGGCCTCATGAGAAATGGAGTTCCTGGAACAACAACGAAGTCGAAGTACTTCATCGTAAATCAAAACAAACCTGCAAACATCTTCAGGGCTCGAGGAATGGGTCAACTGACGTTGTTATGCGATGATGACTGTACGGTCGATATGTGGGTGTTTTAATGCCATTGAATAAGCAAAACGTAACGTTTCCGTTTGTTAGAGGGATCAACAAAAAGGTCTCAGAGGAGTCCCAGCCTGTCGGAGAGCTCCGTAAGGCAGAGAACTGTGTTATCACCAAAACTGGAGAGCTGAACTCAAGATATGGCTTTCATGAAGAGGCATGGTCTGAGTTTGGTGGTGCTTCACAGCCGTCAGAGCTATTTGGGGCGGCAAAACATCAAGACGAATCAGTTGTCTTCGATGGTGAACGTGCTTACTCTAGATACACCACCGGTAAGTTCAAGGACCGAGGGACTTGCGTTAATGTTGAGATGAAGCAGAAGCCAGTTAATGTGGATGGTGCTTCAATGGACGGGGCGCCGGCTTATTCCACTATCAAGGTTGGCAGCGATAATGATTTGTATGAGATCTTCGTATGGGAGTCTCGACCATTTGGCGAAGAGGATGTCAACGCAGACACGAAGTCATATTTCAACAGCGCAGACACCATTAATTATCGTAACAAGCAAACTCAACTTCTTTATTCTGTAAGGCATAAGGCATCTGGTGTTTTGCTCTATGATGCAGTTCCCATAGATATTCCGTTCGCAAGTGGTGTTACGAAAAACTTCGTAGATCGAGACCTCCTGATATCAAGCGCTGGGGTGACCGGATATGGCGTTTCGCGCGGAACAGCTGACCCGGCTGAAAACAATCAGTTGAGGATTTTTGGCTACGGAAGCAGCCCGCAGATCTCGGGGAGAGAATGGGCCGATGTTGTTGAGGACGGCAACCAGTTAGTTTTTGATGGACCGTTTGACAATGTTACTGGAGGCAACGCGAAGGCCTCGATGTTCTTTACTGACGCAAGTGCCGCAGCCACAGCATCTACGTATGTTCGGGTGGCTAAGCTTTCAACGAGTGCGATTGATAATTCAGGACTTGTTGTAGCTAGATCTGACACAGCGATGGCCAATGTTGATGCGTATATCAACGTCGAAACGGGCAAAAACGCGTTATATTTCACGACGCAACCCATGCTGTTTAGCATGACCGACAACGTAGTCGTTCTAACCTTTGCTGCACAATCAGCTGAAGGATACGGCGGCAATCTCGGTGTTTGGTCTATCTTTCAGGCTACATTTGACTTCACCTCAGCAGCGTCGGCCATAGGAACCGTATCCCTGCTAAGCTCTCATTCAGGCGGTTACCTGGATTTAAATTACAAGTATCCAATTTGGGATGCGGATATAGTTTACACAACAGAGGACGATCATGGTGTTTGCTATATCTATAATACAACTGACAGCACGCATCATACTAAGCTTCAGTATTACAAATACGACAGCGGCACAAAGAAGCTCGTAACAACTCCAACAGCAAGCATAAATGTTCCTAGAGCTGATGGCAGCACCGCCGGACAGCAGATTCAAATGAATCCATTCGGCACAGGCAAGGCTCAGTTTGGAGGGACCGCCCCCAGCGGATGGGTGAGGTCTGCATGTCCAAGCAGGTTTGTCTTGAAGGGCATCAACCACACAGACTCTGGTAATCTTGAGAATCATGCCAACAACAAGATTGTTTTTGTGTTCCGGTCTGCGGATGCCGAAGACAATGATATCTTTGTTTACACGGCCCCCGCGCTCACAGATTCGGCTTTTGGCAGTTTTAGCGCTGGGCTGATTAAGCCTCTTTTAGATCGAGCAACATCATCTTCGACTTGGGTCATACCGGACGATTTAGCGGTTGTAAGAAATACCTCTGGGGAAAAAGTTAAAAACCTTGTCACATACAACTCTGGTTCCGACAAATACGCATGTAATGAGCTCATGGTCGTAAACGCTGCCATAACCAACGTAAAGAGCGTTACGGCCGACACTGTTTTCTTGTTTGTTGAGGTGGCTGAATACGATGGTGACACCAACATACTTCCGTACAATCGGGCTGCAAGCTCAGGAACAAGAAACACCTTTATTGCTGGTGAAAACAGGTGGATCATCCGGAAGAACCTTGCCAACAGTGACGATACAAAGGTCTTAGGCAGAAACATCCATGTTTTATCGGATGCCTTTTATCCCTACTCGGGAAGCAAAGCCTACTGGGCAGGCCATACTGTGGCACCTGGTGATCCCTCAACAGCAAGAACCTGTCTCTTTAACGAGGACGGGGAGGTTGTTGGTGTTTATGCATCCGGTCAGGCAGCACTGTGTCATCCTTACGAAATACATCAAATGGCTGCGCCCGTAACCAAATACGCAAATACTCCTTTGTTTGCGCTTAGGTCTCGCCTGAACTACCACAGAACAGACAGCGTACTTCAGCCATATAAGCTATCGAACTCGCCTGGATTGGCCGATTACCCTATGCCGGAGTTTGGCATATCTGTGATCGAGAATGCAGAGAAGTCATACCAGTTCATGGCACCATTCAACTCTAGAGTAGCCACCTGTGACTTCTTCCCAAGCAGAAGTTTCCCAAGCGCAAACATTAACGGAACCCTGTTTGTTGGATCTGGCCTACTTTGGTCATTCAATGGCGGGAAGTTTGTTGAAAATGGGTTTCTGCAAAAGCCTAAAGTCACCCAGGTCACCGTTGCTAACTCAGAGTTTAGCAATGGAACCGCATCCACAGCAGGCGCGAATAAGGGTGAATATACGTTTGCGGCCGCATACTACTGGAAGGATGACATGGGAGTCGGGCATTACAGTGCCTTAGACTTTTTTGGGGACGGAAGTGAGGCCGAGGTTGTTGGTGTTACGTCTGCGGGCAAAAGGTTTATCGTTGCAATCGAAAACACCTCCATAACCAATAAGCGAGGACCGGCGATAGAAAGAGCCGGATACAGCGGAACCGCACCCACTCAGGAAACTGTGGCTGATATGGACCCATCTGCTGTTTCAATCGCTATCTTCTATAGCGCTAATCTTGCAGAGCAGATCCAAGGAGAGAACACACCCGACACGGTGAACATACCTTTGCGATTGGTAGCCATGCAGCCACTGAGCACAAATGCCAGGACTGCTTTGGTTTCGATTGATTTCGCAAATAAAAACGTTCAATTCAAAGAAAAAACGGTACTGCCGTCACCACTTCTTGAATCCGCCCCTGTTCAGCCGTCCTGCCCAACGGACATCACAATACATAAAAACCATGTATGTGTTTCAACTACAGACGGCTACGTCTATCCGTCACAATCCTTCTCATCTACAATTGGGACAGAAGGTTCTGCGGTTTGCCCGGTGTTTTCAGCACTAAATACAATCAATATCGGCGAGGAGACTGGTGGGGTCGGTGTTTCAAATGTGGAAAGCGATGGTCAGTTTCTCTTTGGGTTCAACAAAGATGCTGTCTATGCGTTTGGTGGAGACGGTCCCGATGAAGTTAACTTTGGCAACTTCACACCGCCAGAAACCATTTATTTAGACCAAGGGCTTGCGGTAGGCGGGGCTACGGCCAGGATTCCAGCTGGCGTCGTATACCAATCAACCCATGGACTGTATCTTCTGAATGGTAAGAATTTGTCCTACATTGGGGCACCTCTTGATGGTGATTGGGGGACAGCAGCATCCGTAGGGAATATCTCTGCGACAGCGGTTTTAGATGAAACCAATGAGATTGTTTTTGTAACAGGCCAATCTTCATCGCAATCGGTAGATCCATATAGCTACCTGCCAAGCAACGCCATGGACATCTTTGTTTACAACTACGAGGTTGGGCAATGGACAACATGGCGCATTCCTAGGGACCAGACAGGGCAGGCATTTAGTGGCGCCACTTACGTTAAGAGATCTGACGGCAAACGTGACTTGTTTCTCACCGATAACAAGGGAGGGGTCTGGCTTTATGCTTCAGATTCGTCAAGCAGCTCAAGCTCTTACCAGTACGCTGATTACTCTCAGTCTAAGAGCGGAGGGGCTGGTTATTACCGGGTGCAGTTAGTTGCAAAGACTGGGTTGATACAATTTCCACAATTTATGTCAGGTGCGCGAATGTACCGATTGATCGTACCTTTTTCTCCTAATAATATTACAGAGTTCAAGGTAGATTATACGGGAAGAAGGGGAGTTACGACATCTTCAGAGACGTTCAGCTTTACGCAGACAAATGCGGATGTTGATCTCCCTCAAGACATAACCATTAAGCCAGCGATGCAGAAGATAGATCAACTACAAGTTGAAATAGTTTGCAGGACTCAGAATGATACACACCAACCTCCGGCTCTAAATGGGCTTGGTATGCTTATAGCTCCAAGAGGTCCGAAGTCGGTTTACAACCAAGGCTCTGCGCAGCAGGGGACAACCTCATAGAGGCATATTATGGCAGTAGATAGAGCAACAGTACTAAGGCAGCAGCAGCTTCTCGATCAAGCCATGCAGCAGGCTGGAAACAATCCGGTCCTAGCTGAAAAGCTTTCTCGGAATGCTCTTCTTCAGAGTGGCTTGGAGTACATGAAGAAGAAGCAGGCAGAGGATATTGCAAAGGGCGGTAGGGCTCGAGAGCTTGCTTTGCGGCAAGGATCATTCGAACAGCGCCTTAGAAATGAAGATCAAAGATTAGCTATGCAAAGAGAAGCTTTTGCTGAGGGCCAAAAAATCCGGAATATCGGAATGGCCTTAAATATAGCAGCCACTCTTGGCGCCGCTGCATTACCGGCTGTATCTCGGAGAATGGAAGAGGACAAAGCTCCTGTTGCGATGGAAGCCATGGAGGCCAGGAAAGAGCTTGTTGGTCCCCCTGCACTGCCCTCTGACCGAATCGAAGAAACAGCGGAGGTGGTTGAGGCAGTCGCTCCTGGCAGACGCATGCCACTGAGCCCACGGCCACCTCGTGGGGCAGAACCTATTGGTGAGCTTCCAAGGTTTGATCCTAAGGACCCTCTTGCTTCCATTAAGCTTCCTAGCGGGCAAGACTTGGATACAATGATTATGAACATCGTCAACCAAAACATGGGGGCAATCTGATGGCGCTTACTGTCGACGAAGAGAAGAGGAAACGGAGCGAGGAAGCCAGAGCGAAAGCTGCTGGGTTTGCTTCTGTTGATGCGTATAACGCAGATCGACGAGAGAAAGAGGCGAAGGCTGCTGGCTTTGATACCGTAGAGGAATACGAGGCCTCAATCGAGGCATATGGTAGCGCGATAGCTGGGCAGAGATCTGGAACACCGGAGGAGAGAGCTGCAGCCCAGGCTGAAGGTGAAAGACTTATGCGTGAGCGTGAGGCTCGGCTAAAAAGAAAAGAAGCCGAAGAAGAGGCGTTTCTTGACCCTAAGATGAGAGAGAAGCGGCGGGAGCTGGAGAGGCGCACGAAGATTAAACCATTCTACGAGAGCAAGCGCGAAGAGATGATGGCGCGGGAGCTAATCCCCTTTGAGAGAAGAGCTCGTCGTGAAGCAGAGCGCAAGAAGCAAGAAGTTCTCGGTCGTGCTGCTGGAATGGGCCTGACACCTGCCCAGATGGATGCCCTTAATCAAGGCCTTCAAAGAGCAGATATGGAATTTGAGAGACAAATCAAAGAAGCTCGTGTCCAGGAAGCAAGGGCGGCTCAAGAGGAGCTTGATGTTTTTATGCAAGCTGCCAGGGAGCAGGGAGCTCAGGCCTTACTTGCACAGCAGCAGTTGGAACTCCAGAGGGAGCAAGCTGAGTCACAAAGGAGCGCTGGTCTTTTTGGCAGCATCCTTAGCGGCGTTGCTACCTTAGGTGCAGCTGCTCTCCCATTTATTTTTAGCGATGAGCGCATGAAATCAAACGTCGACCGAGGCAAGACGGCAGGTGCTGCTTACGACTTCTTGGAAAACCTTGATGTCGCTCAGTACAATATGCCTGGGAGAAGAACCCCTGAGATGGGTGTTATGGCCCAGAGTATGGAAAGATCTGACCTTGGCCAGCAAGCGGTAGAAGAGGTCGGCGGTGTTAAGGGTGTGAATGTAAATGAAGCATTCAAATCCTTGATTGTCGCTCAGAAAGAAATGCATGATCGAATAAAGAAACTGGAGAGAGAATAATGGCTGATGCAAGTTTTGAAACAGAGGCTGAATTTGCGCAGGTGCAACCAGGACAGGGCCTTAGCCCAGACGTGACTGAGAGCGTAGCCCTTACTGTTATGAGGGGTCAGCCTGGCGAAGAGGATTACCTGAGAACCTATGTTGATTATCAGATGAACGCAGGCAAAAAGCCTGGCCAATTTGAATCTCAGTATTTGAATAATCTCGCGGCAGATCAATTAAGCAGAAGGGCCTCTGGCGTCACTCCTCAGCAGATTGCAGCCGCAAGGCAAGAGGCTCCGGTCAGCGAGGCGCCCATGCAAGAGGTCCCGGCCCCTATGCCGCCAGCCCTTGTCTCAGGTGTTGGTGTTCCAAGAAGGCCAGAAAAGCTGGAGATGGAAGAGGCATTTGCCGAGGCAACTGAGCAGCTGGGTGTGGTCGGATTGGGTGATCAGCGGCGGGAGGCCGAAAGAACTGTAGCTAAAGAAAAGAAATTATTCCAAGATCTTGGCCAAGAGCTAAAAGAGTTCAAGATCCAACCATTCAGGGCTTACGACAACACTCTTTTTGCCGTTGTTGCCGCGATAACTTCTGGCCTTGGGGCGGCTGCTCAGTCTTTGACAGGAGTGCCAAACACAGCAGTAAAGCTAATAAACCAGGCAGTGGATAGAGATGTTCAGGCACAAAAGGCAAAATACAATGCATTGAAGGACAAAACAAATGTTCAAAACAATGTATACGGACGAGCCATGAATGCCCTTGGAGACGCCAAAAAAGCAGAGGACGTGGCTAAGCGATTAGCATATCAAACAGCCATTCAAAGGGTTGATGCATCAGAAAAGCAGTATGCACAAAATGAGCAACTCAGACTTACTGCTCAAAGGTACAGAGACTTATTTGCTCTTGAGTCTGCCAAGTTTGCTGCAGTCGCAGAAGCCGCACCAGAGCAAAAGACACACGCAAAAGCAGCGCAAGAGGGACTTAATGAGATTGATGCATTAATCGCTGGATTTGAAGCGGTGCAACAGAAAGAGGGCCCGGTTACTTTGGCTGTCACGGAAATGGCTGAGTCTGTTGTTGGTCCTGCCTTGTTTGGTATCACCAAGCAGAAAGAGGCGAAGGAGTTCTTCAAGGCACGCCGGGCCCTGCAATCCACGCTGCCAGCCCTTACGACTTCAGTTCTGAAGGCAGTTGGAGAGAAGGGTAACCTTTCTGAGGATGAGCAGAGAAGATACCAGGCCATCCTTGAGAATGCATTACCATCCGCAAGTCTTGCAGATGTCTTTGGGGCAGAGGAGAGAAAGAGACAGTTCAGATCAAACGTTCTTCTGATTAGAAGAATCTTGGGATTACCGGCAGGCAACCGAGACAGAACGATTGAGCTGCTAAATCAAATCAAGCAATTTGAGGAATAGCGGATGCCATACGTAATAGAAAACAGGACAGGTCGGGAGCGGTTTGTTACGGCCGATCTCCTGCAAAGCGCACTAGACTCTGGCGGGTTTTCTCTTGCGGAGAACCAACAAATACTGATGGACGACGGAAAAGGATCTGTCGTCAAGGTGTCCTCAAGCGATTACAGCAACGTGGTGAATCAGGGCGGAAGACCCCTTACGTCCGATGAGCGAATGACTGTAGGCGAAAACCTCATGAAGGAGGCTCGCTACGACACGCCCGAGCAAAGGCTTAAGGCAGGGGCCCTAGGTGCCGCAAGAGGTCTGACTCTTGGGCTTAGTGATGTCATACTAGAGGGCGGCGATACCCTTCCTGTTGTTGTAGATGAACAAGAGCGAAAGGCGCTTGAGTACTTCAATCAAGCAGAATCTGTCGCCGGTGAAGTCATGGGTATGGGTGCTGGTCTTCTGGCCACCGGCGGACTCGGGGCAATTGCCAAAGGTGGGGCTGTAGCAGCGAAAGGGGCAAGCTCACTTGGGGCTCTTCGGCATGCGGCTAGCCCATTCATGACAGCTGCAAAGTTTACACCCTCTGGAATGGTTGGCCTTGTCGGGCGAAAGGCGGCTGAAAGCACCGCTAAAACCATAGCAAAGAAAATAGGCGCACAGGGTCTTGCGAATAGTCCCGCTGCCCTGAAGGCGGTTACAGCAGTAGCTCCTCTTGCAGTTCAGGGTGCTGTTGAGGAAGCTTTGATCGGAGGAGCACAGGCTGCTGCTGAGTTTGATTATGATGGCAATGCGGATGATTGGGCATCTGCGGTTCGGGCAGGTGGTATAGGCGGTGCTCTTGGTGGTGTTCTCGGAGGGGCTATTGCACTTGCTCCTGGGGCGGGAAGTTTTGCAAAGGGTATGTACTCTAAGGGCCTATCTGTTAAGCCCAGCCTCTCGGCAAAGGCCAACGATGTCATAGAGAGGACAGTAAACACACTATCCAACGCAGACGCTAAGACAGTTAAAGAGACTTTTGAGGGCAGTAGATTTAGTCCTGACCAGATAAAGAAAGCCATTAATGAAGAAGGTGTTCTGTCGGTACAGAAGCCTGAAGAGCTTGCTCCGCAGCTCAAGGAGATAGCAACAACAGGCCCCCGTTCAATCA
>Ga0080013_1004052_pt1 | contig 14721 bp, 4 predicted proteins | sample ETNvirenome_6_85_FD_69236 | JGI IMG/M metagenome (GOLD analysis project Ga0080013, IMG submission 69236) | Marine viral communities from the Pacific Ocean - ETNP_6_85 (SPADES assembly) (version 2) | ecosystem: Environmental > Aquatic > Marine > Oceanic | place: Pacific Ocean | collected 2013-06-19
TACATTACCAAATGGAATATTAGTTGAAACAAAAGGTAGATGGGTTATAGAAGATAGAAAAAAACATTTACTTATTAAAAAACAACATCCAGAATTAGATATAAGAATAGTATTTATGTCAGGTAATACAAAAATCAGAAAAGGTTCTAAAACTACATATGGAATGTTCTGTGATAAACATGATATTAAATGGGCAGAAAAAGAAATACCAATTTCTTGGTTTTCTGAATAAAATTAGGTTATTTGATAAATTTTCTATATATTAGAATATGAGTAAACTTTCTTTAATTACGTTATTAGAATCTATTTTAGGTAAAGGTAAAATTAATTCAAATAATAATATTGCATTTTATTGTCCATTTTGCCATCATAAAAAGAAAAAACTAGAAATTAATATCATTACTCAATATTGGCATTGTTGGGTATGTAATGTAGCCGGACGTAAATTACCAATCTTATTTCGTAAATTAAATGTACAAAGAGAAAAAATATCTAAATTAATACAATTAATTGATGATGTAGAATATAAACCAAAAACAACAACAACAGATACTCCAGTATTACAATTACCTGAAGAATATAGACCATTATGGAAATTAGATAAAACATCACCAGAATATAGAAATGCTATTTATTATCTTAAAAAACGAGGTATTACAATATATGATATATTAAAGTATAGAATAGGATATTGTAGAAAAGGACCATATTACGGAAAAATAATTATTCCGAGCTATGATGCAAACGGAAGTTTAAATTATTTTGTAGGCAGAGCATATTATAATGAAGATAAGTTTAAACATAAAAATCCGCCGACGTCAAAAGATATTGTAGGTTTTGAATTACATATTAATTGGGATTTACCTATTGTATTAGTTGAAGGTGTATTTGATGCAATCGCAATCAGAAGGAATGCAATACCATTATTTGGAAAAACAATTTCAAATACATTAAAGAAACGGATTGTACAAAAAGGAGTTAGAGAAATTTATATATGCCTCGATCGAGATGCAAAAAAACAAGCATTAGAAACAGCAGATTATTTTATGAATAATGGATTAGATGTTTATTTTGTAGATTTAATAAGCAAAGATCCAAGTGAATTAGGATTTGAAAAAACAAAAGAAGTTTTAGATATGACAGAATGTATGAGTCAAGAAGAATTAATGGAACAGAAAATATTATGCACACTATAGATATAGGAATAGAGAACCTAGATAAAATTTATCACATTGCAGATGTACATGTAAGGAATGTTAGACGACATAAAGAATATAAGTTAGTATTTAATCGATTGTGTTCATATATTAAAAAAACAAAGACACAAAATTCTTTAATATATGTAGCTGGAGACATTGTACATGCAAAGACAGATATGTCACCAGAACTGATAAATATGGTGTCAGAATTTTTTAAAAATCTAGCCGATATCGCCCCTACAATAATTATTACAGGAAACCATGACTGTAATTTAAATAATAGTTATAGACTAGACGCCTTAAGTCCTATCGTTAAAGCCTTAAATCATCATAACATATACTATCTTAAAGACAATGGTGTATACTTGGTATCCGGTGTACACTTTAACGTAATGTCTGTTTTTAATAAGCCAATAGATTATATAAAAGCAGATGATTTTACTGGAGATTATAAGATTGCGCTTCATCATGGCGCAGTACATAATGCGTCAACAGATGCAGGTTTCATATTAAGTAATACCCATGTCACAACAGATTTATTCAAAGGACATGATTTGACATTATTAGGAGATATTCATAAATTACAATATCTAGATGATGAAAAAACAATTGCATATCCAGGATCTTTAATTCAACAAAATCATGGAGAAAAACTAGGCCATGGAATTTTAGTCTGGGATTTAAAAACTAAAAAATCTGAATTTGTTGAAATTGTAAATGATTATGGATATTATACATTTGAAATTGATAACGGAAAAATAACAAACCCTAGTGATAAAGTTCCGTTAAAACCAAGATTAAGATTAAAAGTAAAAGATACTGATTCTGCTACATTAAAACGAATTATCGCAAAAATAAAATCTAAATACAAAGTACAAGATATTTCACTTCAGAAAATTAACGCGTTAAATACTACTGACGCAAAAAATAAAATTAATTTTGGAAACATAAGAGATGTAGAATGGCAGAATAAAGTTATTTCAGAATATTTGTCAGATGAATATGCACTTGATGACGAATTACTAGATACAATAAGACATATAAACAGAACCATTCATTCTAAATTACCAACAAGTACATTAACAAGAAATATAACATGGACTCCTAAAAAGTTTGAATTTTCAAATATGTTTAGTTACGGAGAAGACAATGTAATAGACTTTACAAACATGAATGGCGTGTACGGATTATTTGCTCCTAATGCGTCTGGTAAATCTACATTATTAGACGCATTAGCATTTACTTGTTTTGATAGATGTTCTAGAACAAAAAAAGCAGCCCATGTATTAAACAATAAAAAGTCTAGATTTAATTGTAAATTTCAATTTGAGTTAGGAAAATATAATTATTTTATTGAAAGAATAGGAAAGAAAAATAATAGAGGTCATGTTAAAGTAAATGTAAATTTTTGGAGAGTTAATAAAGATGGAAATGAAGAAAGTTTAAATGGAGACCAAAGGGATTCTACAAATAAAAGTATAAGACAATATTTAGGTTCATATGAAGATTTTGTTCTGACAGCATTATCATTACAAAATAACAATACAGGATTTATAGATAAATCACAAAGAGAAAGAAAAGAATTATTATCACAATTTTTAGATATTGATATATTTGAACAACAATATCAAATAGGACATGAAGAAATTAGAGAAACAGCAGCTCTTATTAGAGAATATAAAAGAAAAGATTTTTCAACTAATTTAGTATCCGCAGATGAAATAATAACTCAATATACTGGGTCATATGAACAAATGAAAGTTGATAAAAATGAACATGAAGAAATGAAAACTAATCTTAATGATATTATTTTTACTATGACAAAAGAGTTAAAAAAGGTCGATGATACATTAAACGAACCAGAAATATATGTATTACAATTAAAAGAATGTGATGATGAAATTAAAATATCTATAGAAGAAAGGGAAACTCAAAAAGAATTAATTAAAGAACAAAAAAAATTAATTCGAGAAACCCAACAAAAAATTAATAAAATTGATGAAAATAAATTAAATCAACAAATTACCGATTTAAGTGATTATCAATTAAACTTTAATAAAAGAAATCATGACTTAAAAGTAAAGCAGCTTAAGATACAACATGCACAAAAAATGGTTTCAAAATTAGATAAACATGAATGGGATGAAAATTGTGAATTTTGTATGGCCAATCCATGGTTACATGAAACTAAACAAGTTGCGGATTGGTTGCCTAAATTAATTGATGAGGAGCAAGCAATAACATTTGATATAGATGATATTGGAAATAAAATTGCTGACATATTAGATACTAAACCAAAAGAAAAATTAGCAGCATTATCTAATATGAAGCATGCATTAGGAATAAGCAATGGAACATTAATTACACAAGAACATTATCTAGAAACAATAAAATGGAATCTAAAAAATTTACGTACAAACAGAACAGAAGTAAATTCATTTCATAAAAAGTCATTAAAACAGAAAGATAATATTAAACTTAATAAAAATAAAAATTCTGAAATATTTGAAATTAGAGAAGAAATAACAACCGTTAATACAGAATTAGGACAATTACATTCAAACCTATTAACATTATCAGGCAAATTAAAAATGGCTGAAAAGTCTAGACAAGATGCTCATGATGGCATCAATAGATTAAAAGATTTAGAACAGCAATATAAAGGGTATGAATATTACCAAAAAGCAGTTTATAGAGACGGAGTTCCGTACCATTTAATATCAAAAGCACTTCCACAGATAGAATCTGAAATAAATAATATATTAAATCAAATTGTTGAGTTTACAATGATATTACAAACAGACGGCAAGAATATAAACGCATATATTGTTTATGATGATGATAATTACTGGCCATTAGAATTAACGTCAGGCATGGAGAAATTTATTTCATCACTAGCAATAAGAACTTCACTTATTAATGTATCAAATCTTCCAAGACCAAACTTTTTAGCAATAGATGAAGGATTTGGCGTATTAGATTCAGATAATTTAAATAGCATGCATATGTTATTTGATTATTTAAAATCACAATTCGGATTTGTATTATGTATATCACATATAGATGCAATGCGAGATATTGTTGATAAGCTTATCGAAATCAAAAAGGTTAATGGATACTCTGAAATTGACTTTGCCTGATATTTATAAGAAATAGAAGGTTAATTATGGCTCACAACGAGGGTCGACTAAGAGGCAAAGTCGACAAATTACAGTTAAATACTTGGAAGTCAATCACATTACTCGACAGGTCTGCTAGATCTAACGATTATTTTAATGTTGTTGAAATACCAAACAGACTCACAGGCGGAAAGAATGTTATTAAGTTCAATGCAGCAGGCGCAAAGTTAGCGGACAAATCTAGAGTCTATTTTGAAATATTAGATTGGAACGGCGATCCAATATACTGGGAACCACTTAATTACACAGAACAAGACGGAACACGTGTTATTGCAGTATACATATATCCGGAAACAGCTCCAGGAACATGTACAATGTACTTTGCGGGCCGAGCAAAAATACACCCATCTACAGGTGCTGGAATCAAATATAGTACCAGCCCCAACAGAAGCGATTTTAGAGACAGGCCTAATATATTATGGGAACATAAGATTAATGTAGCACCAAAAAAAGCGAATAGTTCAGAAATTATATATATTGGAAAGGGACCAAGAATGACGCTTAGAGAAAATATAGTGCATTACATGACTCCTATTAATTTACCTGATGTGGGATTAATGAAATCTGCATCAATGTATCCAAATTCAGCATTAGCGATAGAAGGAATTCCATTAACAACAAATAATAATGTAAATCTTTTTGCTTCAAACACTCATGAAGGAGAAGGAGAAACACCAGGGAATGAAGGAGAAGGAGAACCAGGTACTCCGGAGGCGAACTTAGGGTCTGTTCCGGCCGGCCTTTCAATTCTATCTCCTCCAATCTTAATATCTGGTACAGGCCCAGGTGCTTCTGAGGAACAGATGGATGAAGGGGAAACTAATTACGTAAATCCAGCTAATGCAGGAACTAATGAAGGACCTATAGAAATATCATCTCCAGGTTATCAAATAATACAAGGATATTCTAGACTTAGAACAACTAACTTTCCATTATCACAAAGTATGGAAAATGGATATATTAGTATTCCTAATCCAAAAGTGGAAGTACAAATAGGTACACATCTTGGAACAGATGGAAAAGTTTTCGGACAACTCGGCCCTGATGCTGGGAAGACCGTCGATACATTAGCAGAACCAACCGTAGCACAAACATTAACTGGTAGTAATTGGCAATTTAGAATATTACAAGTAATAAATTCTACTACAGCATATGTATCACAAGTTCAAGGACAACAACAGATACAAGGCGCAGAAGGAGCATTTTCGTATGTAGCTACAAGAGATCTAGGAACCAACTTGCCATCCGGATGGGGTACTGAAGGATATATAATTCGAGATATAACAGCATCTGCAGATTTTACATCGAGCCATATAGAGCCGTTTATAACAGTAGATTCATTACAATCACAATCATTCGCAGAAGTTATATTATCTAACATTGAACCTGCCACCGGTGATGTTTATAAAGTTAAAACATTATTCAAACCTAGTGGACAATATGGAGATTTTGTAGATGCGGGCGATACAGAATTAGAAAGAGTAGAATTGTTAGAAGATACGGGCTCATACGAAAATGTTCAATCAATTGGAATGATTAGAAATAGGCTCGGATTTTTTACTAGTCTTGCCGATTATAATGAATATTGGGAAAATACAAATGGGTATCAAGATGCAGAAAATACTTTAACACCAACGTTTGATTCTAACGATTTAATAAATGGAATAAAATTAACTCCAGCAGCTGCATTTGATGCATCAAATAATAGATATGGATATATACATTTAAAATCTGCTCATGAGAAAAAGGTTTTTGCAGACACAAGGTACAATGTACGGTTCGATGCCCATGTTCAAAAAGGATTAAGCGGCGCAGCATATGCATCAACAGACCCTAATGTACCTAAAGCAAGAATTGATGTATATGTATCAGGCTCCAAAGGAACAATTGACTACTTAGCTATTCCAGAATTAGATTACCGAGATCAATTCCGTACATCGACTAATGATATAAATACGACATTACAACAAGGACATGGAAATAGTTATCCGAACGATTATCTTACAGATGATAAAGGATTTGGCGTACGCGTAGGTACTATAGAATTAGGTGATGATGTAGCACACCGCGATCAAATTAATGTTCCATTCTTTTCTGATGATCCACAAAATATTGATTTATACTTTGTTGTACGTCGAGGATTATGGACTATCGCAAACGTATCAGTAATGTGTTCTAATGAAACAAAATTTACACCTAACTATACAAGAATGAATATTCGAATACCTAGTGAGTATATTAAAGTACCAATGACATTTAAATTTCAATATTTTGATTACCTAGGCAATAAAGCAGCTGTAGAATCAACATTATTTCCTGTTATGTTTCACGGAGATAATACAATAATCACCGGCAATCAGAATGTATTTTCAGGGTCAATATATATAGGGAATTCCGAGGGGTCCGGCATAGAATTAGCAGGCATTAATTCTGCATACATAAGGTCAATCGGATATGAAGGATTTACTTCAGCATCTGCAGGATCAGGCTCTTCTGGCTTTATGTTTTATAGTGGCTCCGTATTACCAAATTCAGGAGATGCATATACTGGAGTTGGACTTGAATTAGTACAAGATTCGTCTAGCTATTTCAGATACCGAACAAACCCAGCCGAGTTAACAATAAGAACAGATTCTTTCTTTTTAGGTGGCGATAATGCATTCATATCTGGCGCAAATGGAAATATAGAAATAACATCTAGTAATTTTCATCTTACTAACGAGGGTGATGTTACAATGCAAGGTACTATTACAGCAACCGCAGGTGGTACAATTGGTGGAGCAAGTATAGGAAGTGCGTCATTATCATATTCACCATATTGGACAATCTCAGCATCAAATGATACATCGGACCCAGCATCATTCATATCATCGAGTACATTTAAAGTATCAGCTGGTGGCCAAGCAACTGCATCTAATTTATTAATAACAGGAGATTCGACATTCGGCGGCACAATGTCAAACCCACCTTATTGGAAAATAGATAATAAAACAGATACAACATTACCAGGAGGATTTATTTCATCATCTAATTTCAAAGTATCTGCAGATGGTAGAATAACTGCTAGTTCTGGACAAATAGCTGGAGCAACAATTGGAGTATCATCACTATCATATGACCCATATTGGAAAATATCCACATCTACTTCTACCACAGACCCAGGCTCATTTATTTCATCTTCTGCATTTAAAGTTAGAGCAGATGGTGTTGTAACAGCGTCCGCTATATTATTATCAGGCGGAACATTAGATAATCCACCTTATTGGAAAGTAGATAATAGAACAGATACAACATTACCAGGAGGATTTATTTCATCATCTAATTTCAAAGTAAGTGCAGGAGGTAATGTTACAGGCTCACAAGTATTATTTACTGGCGGTAAAATTGCAGGATGGACAATTGATGATAGCAAACTATCCAATACTGGTATACATGTAAGTGCGAGTTATGGAATACGAGCATTTGACCCAAATAATGATACTGCTAATTATGTTGTATTAAAATATACCGCAGCCGATAATTTTGGAATAACAGGAGCATCAGGCAGTAAAAAAATATTTGAATTAGGATCGACAAATCAAATTGCAAGTTGGTCTTTCGATGATACCAAAATAATATCCAATCTAGGCGTTAATTCACAAACATCACCAGGCATTGTAATTAAAGCAGCTGGAACAATTGAGACAGATCCATTTATATCAGGATTAACAGCAAATGCAACAGGTTGGCAAATAAGAGGTGATGGAAGAGCTGAATTTGAAAATGCAGTAATTAGAGGAACACTATCAACAGCGGTATTTGAAAAAGATACTATATCAGTTGTAGGTGGACAAGTGATGGTTGCAAATGCAGCTAAAATAGACAATGTTAGTCCAAGATATACTCTTTATCCGCATGTGAAATCTCATATAGGACAGAATATAAATTGGAGTGGAGAGATATTACCAACTACATCATCAACAGGTTATGATGAAGGAGGTTCTTTAAGAATAGTAGATGCTATTCCAACAGCAAGCCATATTGGCACAGATAATTTATGGCTCAAATTTTCTAATACAACAACCAGCAAGGGATCTGCCAGATTTACATTTAATACAGGGTCATATGCAGCAGGAACAAAGTTTAGATTATCATTTTATTCATCAGGCTCAACTAATGCAGCTGGTGCTGAGAAATTACCGAATTTTAGAATTGGTAAAATTGGTGGTGGAGCACCTTATAATCCAAATTATATTATCGATGGAACCGAAACAAACGGATGGAATGCTGTTACAGATGGACATCATGTGGTAGAGTTTTCATCAAGTGCAGACTGGGGAAATACAGGAAATTTTACTAATGATGGAGTAATTTTACATTACCAAATAGGCGATAATGAAATAGGTAATGCACTACATCTACGTGATATTCATTGTATGGCAATATCTCAATCACTAACAGTTGATAATGCAGGTGGATTTGTTCCAGGAGAATATTTAGTTGCAAAATCAACTGATCAAGGTCCGGACGGTAGAGAAGGATTTGTCCGTGAGTATATGCAAGTAATTTCATCATCATTAGGAGAATCAGAACGTCCTGCATCAGGAACATTAGACTTATCAGCTACATCAGCGACTATAGGAACTCATACAAACCTAATAGTAACTGCATCCAAAACATATACATTCACAGGAGTATCATCAACAACAGTCGATGATGTCGCAAATAATCAATATTACTTCACAGTAGGCTCACAAAAATCAGACTCCATAGTAAATCTAAAAAATAAAATTGTTGAAGAAGTTCTTGATATGTTTGTTATGACGACAGGCTCTGTACAAGGAGTAACAGACCAATTATACTTCCTATCCCATGGAGTAGGAGTAGATGGTAATGCATATGGATTTATGACTGGTTCGGTAAAAGCAACTTTAGGTGGCGGTATAGATAGAGTAAAACCAACCATAACTGTTGAAAGAAATATGGACGCTAGAGTATCTAATAACGAAAGAGGATATTGGATAGATAGAATTAAGGATGGTCAATCAATAGCATCTCAAGGAGCAGCAGGAACAGGTTATATTTTATTAAATGCACAACCTACTGACGATAATACCCCATATATTGATATTGTTGAAAGACAAGATGCAACAGTTGGCTCAGTATCACAATCAACTAAAGAAAATACATTCGGAGAAGTTAGCACATTAGTAAGAATGGGTGATCTGTCAGGAATAACAGATTATAATTTCTCAGATGGAGTTACTGGTTATGGTATTTATACTTCAAACGGATATTTCAAAGGTAAGATAGAAGTTAGTTCTCAAGCAACTGCTCCTAGTTCAGATGGTTTGATAGGATATTATCCATTACAAGGATATTCTCTAGACGAATCTGGAAGTAAAATTACATTAGATTTATCAGGACATGGATATCATAGTTCAGGTTCATTAGCTTTAATAGACCCAGAAAACTTTACATCAGGGTCTGGTGCAGGTCCGACCGGCGGAGCTCTAAATTTTGATGGTAATAGTACAGTTGTACACATAACACATATGACACAAAGCTTTACATCTAATATGGATATATCTGTTGCATGGTGGCAAAGGCAAACAGGAGCAGCTGACCAATATGCAGCATTCCATTTTTCAGATAATGATAATAATGAGTTTGCATTATTTGGTGATAACTTAAATAATGAGGGCCAATTTCGATTATTAGATAATAATGCTGAAGCTGGTATAATTAATATAGACACTAGTGTATTACCAATTAAAAATACATGGAGACATTTATGTGTAACGGCTCCAGATAATGGTTCAGGTTCATTATATATTGACGGCGTACATAAAGGCTATTTTACATCATCATTAGTTAATTTTGATGCAACAGATGTAGATCAGATATTGATAGGAGCAGATGCAGATTCCACCCCCCCTCAGATAAATGATTACTTTGAAGGACAAATGTCCGAATTTAGATTTTATAATAAGGTATTAACAGATCAAGAAGTACAAAGTTTATTTTTAAGTCCAAGTGCTGTCGGTGGAAGAACAATAATCGAAGGTAATAGATTAACAACAGGCCAAATACGTTCAAATAATTGGGGACCATCATATGGTTCAGAATATAATCTAAATGATGGAACATTTAGGCTTGGAGGCGCATCTAATCCAAAACTAGAATTTGACGGCACAGACCTAATTGTATCTGGAACAATTCAGGCACTTGCTGGTGAGATCGGCGGCTTTACTATAAGTACAGATGCAATATCAGGAACAAACTTATTTATTAGTGGTTCTCCAACAGTTGGAGGTACAAATAACCCCAAGAATATGTTTATCTCAACTTCTAGATTTAACTTAAAAGAAAATGGAGATATAACAGGCTCACAAGTATTATTTGATGGTGGCACGATTGGTGGTTGGGCTGTAACTGGCAATGATTTAGTATCATCTACTAATGCTGCAGCAACACGATTAAAACTTGATGCAGCAAATAATACAATGGGTTATCAAAAAGCTAACGCAACTACAGATACAGTAAATCTTGGTTCATCTACTATACAAACATATAATGGGTCAAATTATATAGCTAGAACATTTACAGGACTTCAAGTCAAAACAGGCACAGCAGATCTTAATACCACTAATGCTAATCCTGACGGCATCTTTATGGTATCAAGTAGTCATACTACAGATACACCAACTGCAGCACAAGCAGCAATGGACACCTTTAGAGTAATAACACCATCATGGGATTATCAAGTTACAGGATTGACTCAAGCACCACCAATGTTTGACTCCTGGCCATCACATCACTACCATAAAATTAACCAATCAGGAAGTATGGTATATGGCGCAGGTCTATTTGCCAATTCTATAACTCATTTTGAAGATACAAGAGGTAAATTGAACGGGCCAAAAGTATCGGCCGGCCAAAGTAATGGTTATATAATAAATGATTATCAGAGGATAGAATCTGCTACAGACCCACTTACTAATTGGGCTGCAGCCTATTATGCACATGTAGACGTTTCAGCGTCCATTCAAGATACTAAAGCTTTTTCATTTTATGGAGGAAAAGGAAGACTTTATAACGAAGATGAGATCAGGGGCAATGATGGTTTATACGCAAAAGGAACTATAAGTGCAAGTGGTAATGTTTACGCTGGAACTGTTGCAAGTCCTGGAAATGTTTACGGTACAATAGCAACAGCCGCCCAAACAAATATAACATCAGTAGGAACTTTAGATTCATTAACAGTAACCGGTGACATAAATGCAAACGGAAACATTGATGGTGATGGTTCAACAAACATTACAGATATAAACAAACTTGAAATTGGAACTGATATTGAACATGATGGTGATACTGATACTAAAATATCATTTTCAACTGACCAAATAGACTTATGGGCTGGTGGGAAACAATTCTTAACCTGTGATGAAACGACACAAGATATACTTGTAATTAATGAAGGTTCACAAGATATTGACTTTAGAGTAGAAGGAAATGGAGATACACATGCAATATTTATGCGAGCGTCAGATGATCTTGTAGGGATAGGAACATCAGCACCATTGGCTAAATTAGACATAACAAGAGATAATGGAATTGCCCAAACAACAGTATTGGCAATAAGAGCTTCTGATCCTAATGGCGACCAAACTGTATCACTTACTGCTGATATGGATTTTCATATATGGGATAGTAATACACAACTTACAACTCCACAAGCAAGAATAGGAATAGTTGGGAGCAGTACAACAACCCAAAACGCCGAAGCTGGTGGACGATTAGCATTCTATACAAACATAGAAAATTATGCTTCCCCTTCTTTAACTGAAAGAATGAGAATAGATCCATCAGGTAACGTTGGTATAGGAACAGATGATCCAGATTGTAGACTACACGTGAAAGAAACAGCAGGCGGAAGTACTACAGGAATAGCATTAGAATCTGGTGATTCAGCCGGAATTTATATGCACTTTATGAATTATACTTCTGGAGGAACTCCAGGCACTGATGGATTCAGAATTGGAATAGATGATAGTGAAGATTTTGTAATTTATGATGAAGAAAAGAATAAAACGGCATTCAAAATAGATAGTGGTGCAGGAGATAGAGTGTATTTTAAAGCAACCTCCACCTCAACAGTATTTCAAATACTCAATGAATATACTGATGTAAGTGCTGATGTCTTAAGATTAAAAACAGGAGTTACAGGAGATGAAGGGGCCTCCAGTGGTTATTATATTTTCTGTCAAACGAGCCATGGAGATTATGCCAGCTATTTTCAAGGCGGACTTAGAGGTATAACCGGTGCCCAAGGAATAGCAATTTATAGCAACTCAGATGCTAGATTAAAAAATAATATAAGAGATACAGTAAAAGGCTTAGATTTATTATTACAGATTCCAGTAAGAGATTTTGAATGGAAAAATAATCCTGGCGTCGTGTGTTCAGGATGGGTAGCACAAGAAGTAGAAGATCTAGTGCCGGAAGCCGTAGCTGATCCGACAGAAAGAAATACAATAAAAGGATTAAAAGAAGGTGATGATGAATATGAATATAAAACAATGCAACAAGATTCATTTATCCCAATAATGATGAAGGCAATACAAGAACAAAATAGTTTAATACTTGGTCTTGAAAAACGAATTAAAGAATTGGAGGAAAAATAATGGGAATGATATTTGGTAATAATATAACAATATTTTCCGGAAGCTTGACAACTAATTTGCTTGAATCATCTGGAAGCGTTACTGCGTCAATAGAAGGTGATAGAATTTTATCTGCATCAGTAGTTACAATTGGCCAAGACCCAGTCGACCCTACATCATTTGTAATGTCAGGCTCAGGCACAACAAAACTATATTTTTCTGGCTCAGGTAAAATTGGCTTAGGGACTACAAACCCAGAAAGAGACTTTGATATAAGATCAGATGATTTTGGAATTAGAAAGAAGACTGTGATGGCAGGAATTCGAATGAACTCTGATGGAAATTTTGAATCATTCAACAACGATACAAATGCAGCTGCAACTGGTAGTGAATTAATCATGAAATATTCAAGAGGAACAACCAATTCTTCTGATGATGATTCAGATGCGGACTTTTCTGATGCAGATGAAGTTCAAGCAAATGACGTATTAGGCTCTATAAGATGGGTAGTAGATTCAGGCTCAATAGATGAAAGAGTAGGAGGTGAAGCAGCAAGAATTCAAACAGTAGCAGCTAGCACTCAAGCAGAAGGGGGAGGAATAATTGGAGAGATGCATTTACAATTGGCAGCAGATGCAGCTTCTGCTCCATCAACAATATTAAAACTTAGCAGAGCTAATAATGTGAGCAATTTCATAGGTAATATAAGTGGAAGTGGTAATCTGAAAATAGATGGTTCACAAGTAGACTTTACAAATTTACCGACATCAGATCCGAGTGTAGCAGGAAGATTATGGAATGAAGGTGGAGCTGTAATGATATCGGCAGGATAATGATAGATAACAAGTGATCAACTTATATTTATCAATATAAAATAGAAATAAAATGGCAAAAACTATACTCATAACGCCGGCCTCCGGAAGTATAATATTTAGCGGTTCCGCTGGATATAGTTCATCCTTCGTCAGTAACGAAAGTGGGTCTATCACAGTACATTTAGAACAAGCAGGAAATCAAAGTTTTGCAATCCAGGGTTCTGGTTCTACAGAGATTTTCTCTGTAAATGCTAAAGGTAAAATAAATCTAGGAGCAGACACAGATGCAGAGAAACGACTTGAATTTGAAAGCGGAAGTGTAAGTGGTTCATCATCATCAACAGGCTCGTTTGGATTAGTTCAAATAGATGGTAAAAATATGGATACTAATGGTATTGCTAGAGATCAAGTATTAATGTTTAATGGAACTAATTTTGTTCCTGCGGCTCCAACTGCTACTTTTGAATTTACGATAGCAGATTTTGATATGAATCACACAAGCACGCCAGTACTCATTAGTACAGGTTCTTGGAAAGATGTTGGTGCACTTGGATTTACTGCATCGTATAATAATGGTCCTCCAGATGGCTATAATGGAAGTGCTGAAGGAGCTCCACAGATTAGAGGTTATGTTGATGGTTCGGTAAGTAGTTCATATGATATGTATCCATTGAGTTCAAGTTTTACAACAGGAACAAATAGTATGATTATAAGTTATCCACCAGACAGTACTGATGATATTAGATTTAGATTATATGCGTCTGCTGGAAGTGATACTGATAATGATTATACAGACCAAAGAATATATTTTTATAATCAATTTGTTTATGGTGATTTAAGTGCAAATAATGGATTTACTCAAGCTAATATAAGAACATTAGCA
>Ga0080013_1004053_pt1 | contig 14721 bp, 33 predicted proteins | sample ETNvirenome_6_85_FD_69236 | JGI IMG/M metagenome (GOLD analysis project Ga0080013, IMG submission 69236) | Marine viral communities from the Pacific Ocean - ETNP_6_85 (SPADES assembly) (version 2) | ecosystem: Environmental > Aquatic > Marine > Oceanic | place: Pacific Ocean | collected 2013-06-19
GCGCTCGTTTTTCCATTACGTAATCTTCAGGGTGTTGTACAAAACCACCTTGTCTAAAGCGCATAACAGCTTGAGTTGTACTATCAACTAAGTCGTCATGATCACCATGCGGGAATGCTGCACATTCTTCTATAACTTCCTCCGCGAATTTCTGGTCAGGCGCCCATATCATGCCAGATTCAAAAAGCGGAGCGCATGTATTTACTCGAACATGTTTATCATTTCCTTTGCTAGGTGTAAAGTTCTGAACTGGAATATCCATCTGTCTTAATTCATAGGTTAAAGGCAGTCCAGCTGCTTTTGCTTCGATGATAACAGACTCAGGATTCCAATATTTATACTGATCCAGTGCAACCCGTCTTAATTCCGGGAATTCATACCTTCCTTTGATCGCATCTATTAAAATGAGGTTAGCAGGTGAATCTTCGTTAGGGTAAAATACTCCCCAAGTCGTAATTGCACTAAAATCGGCAGTTTCTTTCTTAAGATACGCCGTATCATAAGATTGAATTACGTAATGTAAATTTGGTGGTTCATCATGGTCCCATTTTCGCCACCATTCTCGCTTAATTAACGCTCCTTCTTCAGAAGTTGGACGTTGCATCCATTGTGCATTCCATTTTCCAACAGGTAACGTTGCTTTTACCTTCTCAAGCTCGTCTAATTTCCAATATTCAGGCCAAACAGCCTCTGATTTAGTTCCGTGGTCCAAGATCGCCGGAAATTCAACAATTTCCCACTGATCAGCTTTTACTTCAGATTGATTTTTTAGCAAAATTCCCGTCAAATCTTTTTTCGACCAACGTGTCATTACTAAAATTATTTTTCCACCTGGTTGAAGCCTTTGTCGTGGACCTGATGTGTACCATTCATAAGCATTTTCCATAGCAGTTGCTGACATTGCATCTTGCTCAGAATGTGGGTCGTCAATAATTAATAAGTCAGCACCCCGTCCGGTGATAGCACCACCGACCCCTGCAGCGAAATACTCGCCGCCTTGTGCTGTTTCCCACCTCCCAGCGGCTTGTGAATCTTCTTGAAGTCTAGTTTTAAAAATTTTTGCATATTCTTCACTATCAATTAAATTTTTTGCTTTACGTCCAAAACGTATTGCTAGTTCTCCAGTGTGGGTTGCTTGAATGATCTTTAATTTCGGATTACGGCCCACCATCCACGCTGGCAATAAATAAGACGCAAATTCTGATTTGGTATGCCTTGGCGGCATGTTTACTATAAGACGATTAATTTTACCTGTTGCAAGGTCATTGAACTTTTTTGCAATATGTCTATGGTGCGCGCCTTCAATAAACTCGGGCCAAACACATTTAACAAAGGATAAAAAGTCTTCTTTAGCTTTATTTTGAATTTTTTTCTCTGCATACATCACTTGCAGTTTTAAAAAGTTTTTTCTGACGTCTGAGGGAAGTTTACTTATATCTATATTATTTAAATTCATAAAAATTTTTAAAAAATTTTTGCATCCCTTGTAGAATGTTTAACAAGTTTTTACCACCATTGACTGTCTAAATCAAGCAATTCAACCCAGAGTAGTGGGACCCCTTTTTATTTAAATGGGGATCGACCTTTCTTCTTTGAAGTTTTTTGGGTTTGGGTTTGGTACCTCTATTGATGGGGGAAGCAGGGGCGACGTAGTCGCCCGTGCTTGGGTTGATGATTAGTCTAACAGAACCATATAAGCTTTGGCGTTGTGTTGTCTAAACCAATTCAAATGCTTGCGCATTGTTTCCCAATGCTTGCTCGCACCTGTGCCTAATGTCTTATCCTCTAGTGTTGCCATGATCTCACATAAGAATAACTTATCATGTCTGCTTGCTTCTTCTTTAGTTAGCATAACAGATTCGCCATTGAATCTGTTCTTTCTTTCTTCTGTTCTATTGTCTGTATCTGTTTTCATATCCTGGATCATATGGGATAGATCAATCATTGTCAACCTTTGTTATTCTTGTTCTAGTATATGGATAATTGTAGTAGTCTTTCAGTTGTTCTTTCTCAACCTTGATCGGTGTTTCAAGAGCCTCGCGCCTTGGTGCTATTGCACGAATAGCTTGGGAGTGAGTTTGTATAAAGTCCATTAAACAACCTTGGTTACAAAAGTAATTCCAAATATTAGCTTGATGGTTGCCATATCTATTTTCTTTAATCTTAATAGTTCTTAAAACCTTATTGGTCCCTGAGCCTCGCACTCTTGATTGTGTTTCGTTAGTATGGCAACTCGGACCATGGCACCAGTTATAATTACTCATATTGCACCAACCACATTTAAAAAGATAAACACAATTAAACAAAGAGCAAAATTATAAAAAGCTATTTCCCAATTCATGCTTTCCTCACAGAATAATTTACTGCAGTTCTTGGGTGTTCACTATCAATATCCCAAAAGTTATAACATGGGTTGCCTTTTAAATCTGTCCATTGTCTTGATTTAAAAGTTTTAAATTGTCCACTCCATTTATCCTCGTACTCATGTTCATCAAGTCCACGACAAGTCGCAAACTTATTTCGTGATTTCATAAACCAACTAAAGTATTTCATTTTATTTCTCCTGTATAAGTTAATGGGCTATCCTATCATTAATAGGATAGCCCTGTCAAATGTTAATTTACACTTTCATTTTGCTCGTATAATAACCTCGCCTTTATTTTATCTTCTCTACTATTACTCTTGTTTTTCATTCCCTTAATTCTATCTGCTAGGTTTTTAGGATTGTAGATAGTTAAACCAGTAGAGTTTGTTCTGATTATCTCATGGTCAGTAATATTTAATCCAAGTTCAGTACATAACTCAATCGCCTCGTCTAAATATTTATAACCTTTTAGACCAATTTTAATTTCTTTCATCTGATCTAAAACAGATTTAATCCACTTATGATGTGCCATGACAAATTGTCCTTTGGCTTGTTTCCATTGTTTCAACATCATAAATTGTTCTTGATTACAAGCAATAGAACGATCTCTACAATATTCTCTACCAATTAAATCTAATTGATATTTTTCATTCCATTGTTTCCCATATCCTTTGTCATCACTTCCAAGATACTTATCATTAGCGTCAGTATATTTGGTTAAATGTGGGTTTTGATCTTTGCCCTCTTGTTCAATCAAAATATCAGGATTGCAATTATCTTGTGCTTTAAGTTCATCACGATATAAAGCATAACCATAAGAACTATCTCTTGAAGATGAATTAGTATCACCATCAAAAGCACCACCTAATCTAAAGTCAAAGTGTTCTTCAATGGTATCTTCTTTCATAATAGGATTATTGTCATAATCTCTATCTTCTACTTGACCTAAATAATGAAAATGAAAACAACTATCCTTTGCAATTGTTGAAACATTTTCAAATTTGTTTTGTAGATGATATGCCATTTTGACATCTTCAGGTGTATAATGTTTCCTGACAATAGTTTCTGCTAAATCCCAACCCTTGTCATTTAACTCAATTTGATCTGCTTTGAGTTCATCATACTTTGTTTTTTCTTGTGTTGGTTCTTGTTCCAAGTGTACTCGCATACGATTTGCGATTTTATTTCTATACTCTTGGTTTAGTCTTATTCTTGACATTTTTTCCTTTCTGTTAAGTTATACAATCCTATACTATCTCATATATAATGTCAAGAACTTTATGTCCATTTTGGGTCGCCCATTTTGAGCATATTGCCTGTTGACTTCTCCTAACATTTCCTATATAGTAGTATCCGAGAAGCCTCATTATCCCTTTATCGCTTCTAAAAACTATAAAGGGGGGACAACTTCTGGTTGTGGTACGTCAAACCGTATTTATACCGTCTTCGTGTCATGAACCAGAACTGATCCCTGATCCAATAGTCTAGGTTCTACGGAACCTGCTACTAGAAATAGGAAGAGAGACGCTGTTGGATCTGGGATCAGTGTTGTAACTGCGGGAAATCAACCGCTATAGTACAGGTACACGCCAGAGATCTCAAATGGTATGCAAGAGCAAGCGTCATATCTACCTGCACAGGACAACAACTGATCCCTGGTCTATTTTATATGAGCCCTGTCCGGACGTTAAACAATTGTCACCGGGCTCTTCACTGGAATAGACCTGGGATCAGGAATGAGAAAAATCAGCGCTCTGCGCCTAGGCTATACATTGCGCCAGGTTTTGCTCTTATGCATTCTTAAGTAAATGCATAAGGGTTAATATGAAAAAAGTTTCAAGCGTCAAGCAACAAGCAAAAAATAAAACTTGACAATGAGTATAAGATAATATAGGATACTAAAAAACAGAAAGGAAAAAATGAGTACAAGAAGTAATATAGCAATAGAAGATCCAAAAACAAAAAAAGTAAAAGTTATATATGTTCACAGTGATGGCTATCCCTACGGCGTTGGTCATATGTTAGTTGATAACTATTATAACAGGCAATTAGCTGAAGAGCTTTTTAAATATGGAGATGCAAGTTATATAGATGAGACTATTGATCAGTGTAGTTTCTACGCTCGCGACTGGGACAGAGAAATAGATCCAGCCAAGGAGTACAGAGATGAGTGGATGTACATGAACGCTATTCAGGGAGATGTATTTATAGAATACATTTACTTGTTTAAAGATAATAGATGGCATGTATCAACGCAGAAATCAACTACAGTCAAAGATGGTTACGATCGTGGAACTTTGTTTTATTATACCAAGTTTGAGCCTGTGATCATGAACAAGGAATATATCAAATACAAAGACAAACACGAAAAACATGCAGAAGTTAAAATGATCTCTAAAATTGGAGACATGTTGAAGGGTGCAGGGTTTGACGGTGACAACGTAAGCATCCAAGGTGGCAAACTTAAAAAATCAAACTAAAAAAACAATAACAGGCTGGGCGCTTCAGGTTACCTGGAGCGACGGCCGGGAAGAAACTATCACAGAGATAGATGATGAGACAGCTGGCGCGGTTGATACTTTTTTAACTGAGCTGGAGGATGAAAGGGCCACTTTAGAATAATTCTAAAGTACCAAGCAGCAAGCGTCAAGCTTCAAGCGTCAAGCACACAACCTCAGGTTGTATCTAATGAATATATATTCCCCGGCCTCCCGCCCCTATTATATAGGATAATTTAGGATATGTCAATATACTATGTGCTCAAAATGGGTGAAATAAAAAAAATATTTTTTTATTTGGTCGCAATGTTGCCACAATTCTATTATAGGATAGTTTAGGATTATGAAAACAAGTGAAGCTTTAAAAATTATAGGCGGGAGCCTGAGCCGGCCGTCGAAAATGCCTGGCTGGTCAATAGGCCTGCCGGCTAAAGAATGCAAAACGGGCAGCAAGCTCCGGAAGGTTAAAGACTCAGTCTGTTTCAATTGTTATGCACTTAAAGGCTGCTATGTATTTAAAGCTGTACAAGATGCACAGTACCGGAGACTGGCCAGCGTCAAGCATGAGCTCTGGACAGCTGCGATGGCTCTTCTTATTAATTCAAAAAAATCTAAAGAATTCAGGTGGCATGACTCCGGAGATGTTCAGGACGAAGACCACCTTATGAAAATTTTTGCAGTGTGTAGGCTAACCCCTTCAGTGAAGCATTGGTTGCCAACCCGTGAAGCATGGGTGAAGCACTTCCTGCCAATGGGCCCGGGCAACCTGGTGATCAGGTTCTCCATGCCAATGGTGGACCAGCCTGCAGCTGGTGGCTGGGACAACACCTCAACAGTAGTAACTTCAGGCGCCACGTGTCCGGCTGCTAAGCAAAACAACGAATGCAAAGATTGCCGGGCGTGTTGGAATAAAGATATCAAAAACATTTCATATGGGAAACACTAATGCCTAGGCCAGTTAAGAATATATTTACAGAAAAATGGATGAAGGAATTTGAAGCAATGCTGCGGGAGTCAAGCGGCAAGCGTCAAGCCTCCGGTAAGAGACGCAAGCGTCAAGCGTCAAGCAAACCAGAACCTAGTTCAGGTTCTCAAGCTTCCTGATGCAAGCATCAAGCCCTTCGCAGTGAGGCTCAAGCTTCAAGCCACAAGCGTCAAGCTCCTTGATAACTTTCCCCTCATAAAGTTTTACAAGGTTAAGGCTGAGGGCCTTAACCATAATAAATGTCTTGACCGGATGTTTCACATGGAAAGCAATTTGATGGGGAGAGAAGCTGATTGTGTTTCCTCGAGTGACCTTAAGTTCTACGGTAAAAAAGTGGCCGCCAGGATTAAAGCCCAATAGGTCGGGAGTGCCAAAAGCAGCACTATTTTCAAGCCTTGTCCAGCTAATTGATGTCGAATTTTTTTTAAGATCATACCAAAGTTTACGTTCGGGTTTCACTACTACACCTCCTTAAGTTGTCAAGAAAAATTTCTATGGATGAAGAAAACAATTGATCGCATATCGTGTTCCTTTCGTGACAGGTTTTGTTCCGTGTATCCACATTGCATCGGCAGGGAAGATCATGCCGTCGCCTCTATTCAATGTCTTCAACATCTTCCCACTAAAGAAAGAGAGATCTCCACCCTCATAGTCATTATTTAAATTGATAGAACAGGAACCTCTTATTAGATTGGAGGCATCAATATGATCCCCAATAAACTGGCCCTCTTTGTACTCCAGTATTCTCACATTAAAGGTTTTATCTAGGCAACCTCGAAACGTAAACTCTGGGGAGATTAAAAGCTTTAAATGATTAGTATAGTTAATGGTCATAATACTTATATAACGCTGGGCTAACTTTAAGCTTTCTCTTAATTCCAGGGCTTTCTCCGACGCCAGTCTGGAATCAGAGGATAAGCTGGATAAATTTAAACATTTATAATTATCTACTTCTACACGGTGGGATGAATATTTATAGCTATCTTCCGTACCTGCATATTCCTTATATTTTTTATAGAGGGAAATGAACTTTGCACAGACATCAACCGGCATGAGATTAGGAACAGTAAAGCATAAATCATTTAAGAGTATTGGTTTCATTACAGTTTTTTAATAACTTGACCCATTTTCCATTTTTCTCTATCAATTTTTAATAAGAGTCTATGACTCTCACGGGTACCAATAATCTTATTCTCCATCAAATCAATGCCAGTGATATCGTAAAATTCCCCATTAGGTAGAACAACCTGAACTCTGGCGTTCTTTGCCACTTCCCCCTTTAAAAATTTATCTAATGCCTGTCTTAATAACTTTCCAGTAAACATAGGTTGCTATATAACTCAAGTTGTAGTAAAAAGCAAGGATGACAAAAAAGGAAAGATGGGACGGCAGATCAAGAATACCCACTAAAAAATACAAAGAAAACTATGACTCCATCTTTGGAAAAAAGGGGTCAGTATTAAATGTGGAAGAAAGATTTGTGAGTAAAGAATATAATAAAAAAATTGAACCAAAAGAAGTTAGTCCTGAACTTCAAAAAATATTAGATAGAAACGGATTTTAAATGGGCCTTCCAAAAAAACTAACAGAACAGCAAATGAGATTTGCTTATGAATTAATAACCAATGAAGGAAGAAAGACAGCAACTGAATGTGCCACCGACGCAGGCTTTAGTAAAGACTCGGCTAGACAATACGCCAGCAAATTACAAAACCCAAAACTCTACCCGCTTGTAGTTAAATACATCGGGGAACTCAGGGAAGAATGGCAGAAAAAATATGAAGTTACGTTTGATAGACACATCGGAGAACTAGGAAAGATTAGACAGGAAGCTCTTAAGAAGGGAGCATGGTCAGCAGCAGTAAATGCAGAGGTTGCGCGTGGAAAAGCTGCAGGTTTGTATATAGAACAGAAGATAATAAGAACTGGAAAACTAGAAGACCTGACAACAGAAGAGTTAGAATCACGAATGAAACAAATAATAGATGATTATTCTCCAATCCTCGAAGGTGTAACAGTTGAAGAACTGAAAGAGAAAGTACAATCAGCAACAAAGTCGCCACTAGTTGTGGACTTACCAAAAAGTAAGAAGACATCACACTAATATTCTCTCCATCTTTTTAATACATCCAATTGGAATTATGTTTCTATCTGAAAACAATTCATCGCCTTCTTCATAACTAGAGAATGTCCAAACATATTTTTTATCTTTCTTATAAATGTAGGCGTGTGTAACCATCACGCTAGGTTTAAACTTATCAAACTCTTCTTTCGTAGCATGCCCCGCGTCGCCTGTGATATCGTCCCACGTAATCTGATAGAAAAAATATTTTTTCTTTTTAATCTGCACATGTTTATATTTTGATTTCTTAGCTGTCATAAATCTCCATAGGGTTTATATTACCTAAACAGGGTTTTTGTAAAAGCCTTTCTATACGCGCGCGAAGGGATTTTGTCACAGCGTGAAGCAGATTGTAACACGATTGTAGCAAGCCTTTCTTCAATGATATCAGTAGTTTAAGTCCATTGTCCCATTGTAACAACATTTTCTCTCTCACTTTTATTTTTTTTCCATTTTAGGTAAATCAGGTACTATGGATCCTGGTTCCTGTTGCATGTTTCCCTCACCTTGTGGCATATTTGTCACAGTTCTACCATATTTACCCACTCTTTCAAGCCACCTATACATGAAGGCTTTAAATTCCGCGCCGCTTGAAACATACTTCAAGACTTCGCCACCCTTAACGCTAATTAGAATTACTCCAGAATCTATAGCCGTTCCATAAACATAGTTATGAGCCATGGCATAAGCCGCACATTGTATAAAATAGTCATCAATCCATTCTCTCTTTTTAAATTTGTTACTTTGTTTAAAATCTATAATAGACTCTCGACCCTCGTAAATCCCTACGACGTCGGAGGCGCCCGCATAGAGCCCAGGGTAGTACAGAGGCATTTCCAGGCCCCAAACCTCTGTGAGAGGCTTAAATAGGCCTCTATCAATGATGTTTTGAGCCATGATGCCTGCTTCCTGTCCCAAATCACTCATATCCATATGACCTTCCCCCTTAATATATCCTTCTAATATTCTATGCATAATAGTCCCTCGAGCGGCTGCATTATCCCTCACTTCGTCTGCCTTTTTTTCGCCCAATTTTCGCCTCCATTCCGACAACTTTGCTTCACTCTCCGCAGATCGTGTGGCACCTAAAATAGTTGTAACCGAAGGTAGCTTCTCTCCATTGATTTCATAAGTTCGACCCGATTCGGTCGTGTGTCTATTAATAGTTTGATAATTAAATTTTGGTATTCCGTTCCATATTGGCATATTTATATTCCTCTAAGTTTACAATGTTATTTTTTTTCATTTTTTCTTTTGAATAGTGAGCTATTATTTGATTTATTTTTGGTAGTTTAACATGAACATATGGCCAAATTAAGCAGGCGACATGGAAGGCATCCCGGTGAGCACAACGCCATCGCCATTGTCTCTTTCGGCCTTTAGGAACTTTTCTTTCGCCAGACGATCCACAACCAGTAAACTCATGTACCCAGTTAATAATGGCTTGATCCGTCATGGCAATCTCCATTCTGATTACCCAGATATTATGAGTAGGCTTACCTTTCCTCTGGTGCCTAATCTGTTTAGTTTGTTTGTAATAAACCGAGCCTTCTCCATCAAAGAGGCCGGCTAAGTAAGCGACATCTATTTCTCTAAGCATATTTTTTTCTCTCCTTTTGTAAATATATTTCATCTTCAGCAGTAGCGAGCAAACGATGCCCAGACTTTTTATTTACATCATCCAGAGCATGATGAGCAAATGGACCATCTTTCTCCACATAATGCATAAAGACTTGTGCAAGTCCATTCCCTTTATAAACACCCGGGCGACCATGTGGAAGCACACAGCCAAGATACATCACACCTTCGCCTTCTTCCAATTCAAATTTTTTACCATTCACTGTAATAGGCCAGTTATCATATTTTTGTATGCAGGCGGTTATACTTACTTCACACGAAGGTCTATCCAAATGCTGTCTTAAACGAGATCCATAAATATAGTATCTCCAAAACGCGTAGGTTCTAATAAGATTTAAGCCCGCGTGTTCACTAAGCATTGCTTCTTTATTTTCTAATACTGTATCCATTAAATCATCGTTGTACCAGGCAGGCGAAAAGGTTGGATCCTCTTCGAAGTAAGGTCCTTCCTTATTGACTTGAGTGCCTTGTGATTTGTATACCTTTTTATAACAGTACGGCTGGAGAATTTTTAATTCCTCAGGGGTAAAAAAATTTTTTATTCTTTTATATTTGAAATCTCTTATGCTAGCCATGTTACAATACTGTACCTTTTCCCTTTCTGAACAGAGTCAATTTGATGTGGATATAAAAAAGTACTTGGAAAAAAGACAATATCCCCTGCGCCCAGTTTAATTCTATGAATAGGATTAATTACATCTTCATTCATTGCTCTAGGATCTCCAAAGACTAAATCGCCTCCTTCATATTCATCATTTAAATTAATAATGATGGACAAGGTTCTAAAAAACATTGTGTAACTATCTGTGTGCATATTATATTTTCCACCCACTCCATATTTTAAAAGATCAATCTGTCGCATTTCTGTACTTTTAATGAGACCAAACTTTGCTTTATAAAAAGTGTAGAGTCTTGTGATCTCAGCTTGGATTAGGTTCCAATAAAAAATATCGCTGGGCAGCACTCTGGGTATACTATACCCATATACATTTCTGACTGTAGGATTTACTTTATGATAAGCTAGACCCATTTTCTTTTTAGCTCGATGATCAATAAAATTAATTAATTTAGGAATTAGTTTTGGATCTACACACTTACTAATTTTTATAATTGCATCTAAATGATCCATTATTTTATTTTCTCCAGGCATATTTTTTTATTTGCTACTTCTATTGTTTTAAATCCATAGGTTGTTAAAGCCATAGCAATGATACTCATGTCATATGCATGCACATCATCAAATATAAATCTTGTGCCAATCCTAGATCTGGGTGCAAAAAAGATAGCTTCCTCCATAACTTTGGGAGTAGTATGAGGCCCATCAAAGAATACTAAATCATAAGTATTTATTATTTTTTTCTTACCATCTTTGTAAATTGGAACACCACCACCAAAGGCATTAAAATATTCTGTGTCTTCCAACTGAAACAAGGTAAAGTTTTCATGATATTTAAAATTACTAAAAAAATTTTGTTTCATGGAATTAGGGTATGTTGGAATTTTAGGAGTACCATCCGGATTAACTAATCTCTTGCCATCAAAATCTGTCCAAAATATTGCTTGTCCTTTTTCATCAATGACACCTTGTTTATCTAAATGTTTGTAAAGTAAATCTCCATAGGGATCGACACCTATGTGGAAATGATTCTTGTCTTTCAACATTTCCATAATAATATTACTACTGTAACCTTCACGAACACCTATCTCTAAGGTGAGATAAAAATCTTGTGGCTTTAATGCTTTAGTCCACTTGGCTAGATAATTGTAGTCGCCACTATCTCCGCGTATCATTCTTTTTCCAGTCGGTTGTTACCCGTCCGCCTGTATCTCTCGAACGATCAGGCCAATTAAGGTTAATGGTTAATGTTTTAGATTTATTTAATTTTCCGTATGCAATTTTTATCTGGTGCCCTGTCGGTGTTCCGTAGTCCCAATACTTAATATAATTATTTATAGTAATGGTGCGTGGCATTTTTTCTTTTTCTCTTCTGTTGTACTAGCATTGTTTCCAGATGTTAGAACATGTTTAAGAATTGTGGCTGTAGGATCTATATCTGTAGTCTTACAGGCAGGAATACATATACATATGAGTAGCAATAAGCCTCGCATCATAACAGGCCATCCTTTCTCAAAGGATTTAAAACTTGTTCAACAGTATTTTCTAAAGCTTTCACAGTTGATTTTAAATCCTGGATTTCCTCGCCCGCTCGCCTACATGTATCTTGTAAGTAGGCTTTTTGTTTGAGAAGAGTACTAACTTCTTCCTCGAGTTCTTCAATTTGCCTGGTTAGATCCAGGTTCCCCCTGCTTTCCATTTCCTTCCTCCTTTATTTCTATCTCCCCCTGTGACTTACAAAAATCACAGTTGGCCCAAATTTCTTCCTTAGCTTGTTTATAAGGAACTCTTACAAATCCATTTCCTTTACAAACTTCGCAAATTTTTTTCATTGTGTTGCCTTTCAAAATAAGTTCGTGCTTTCATTCTTATATATTCATGATCAAAACCTGCAAGTGTACACACCATTTTGAAATCTCCATTAGGGTGTGTGAAATATTCTTGCGCTGCTTGAGTGTGATTACTATAAGAACCGTAAGTTTTATTTTTCCAATGTCTTCCTACTGCATCTTCTAATGCAACAATTAAAACATTACGCCAAAGACTTTGAATAGGATCTAGTTGCTTTCCTATTACATCAAGACTTTTTGGAAATAGACTTGATTTTGCCATTGTATTTCTTTGCTTTCTCTTCTACTAACATTCTTATTACTTGAGCTCGACTAAGTGTAACCCCTGGTGCTAGGATCTTGGTTAACTGATCTATTTTATTGTAGCACGAATGGTCCACTGCGAGACTTTTGTATTTGCTTATGTCCGTCATCTGTTGTATCCTTTCTTTTTATATATAAACATATAGGATAGTTATAGTTTTTTACAAGAGGTGTCAAGATGAAAATTTGGTTATTAGCCCTGGTTGTGTGCACAGGGGTGGAGAGAGAGTGTGTCCCGGCTAAGGACATTCCCTTAGAATACACGACATATTATGAGTGTACCAAAACTGCTTATGAGGAGTCTCTTAGAATTCTATTTAAAAGTGAAATTACACCAGATATGGTAGAGAGCAAGAGACTCTATACTAAATGGAGTTGTATACCTGTACTTAAAGCACCTACACCATCAGAGTCTATATAGTCCACAGCATATATAAACTTAATAAAATGACTGCACCTAGAGAAATAAAAATGTATGCAAAAACTTTATTCACACATAAATCCTTGAATCGTTCCTCGGCCGTCATTAAGATACCATCCATTTTTCATAGAATCTTTAAATTCTTTATAAGTAGCAATCACCTCACGGTGTTCGTCACCATACATTAAACACTCATGTACTTCTACAACTCTATTAAACGGAAGTTTTTCTTGTATTAGAGTTCCGTCGAACAGTAGAATTAGAATCACTAGATACTTCATACAAATCTCCAAATTTTTTGACAGTTTTATACCACATATCTTTATAATTGGGATCCCTTGTTTTATCCCAAAGTTGAGCGAGTTCATCACATTTTTTCATGTATTGTTTTACGTTCATATTTATTTTCCTTTCACAGCAAAATTACAATCTCTACAAGTATATTTATAGGTAGTATGCTTGCTACAATGACCGACAATAGTATGTGTACTAACTGGAGAATTATTTGTACCCCCAGGGGTAGGCGGGCATTGACATTCCTTTATATTAAATAACTTACAAATAATTTTTTTAAAAAAACTCATCGACTTTTCCTTCCCTTGCCTCTGTATTTACCCATTCTTTTTTCATGTTTATTTCTATTCTTTTTGTGTCTACCTGGCCGCTTACGTGGTTTATCACGTAGAGGTTTGGTGATTACTCCAAATTTTGGTCTCTTAGCCATTGTTTATCTCTTTCAGATATTTTGAGGTATCTTATACTTCCATTCACATGTTGTCTAGTATCATAACCACAATTAGTGCATCTATAAAACTCCGAAACTATAGCAACCAAAATGGTATATTCCTTACAGTTTTCGCATTGTCCCTGAACAGTATCTATTTTTGAAAACTTATAGTTATCAAAAATTTTTCTATTTGACATAACGATCTGTACTGAGCCCAAGAATAGGTTTATATTCTGTTTTACCTGAATCATTTTTAATAGCCATTAAGTATTCTTTTCGATTTAAATTTATATCTGGGTGATAAGAGACGTGGATCCACCCTGAGTTGGGTTCCCCTGGAGAATAGTATTCGAGAATTAATTGATCAAACATTAAGTTTTCTCTAATCCAGTCGCTGACCTTATTATTATCTACTCCGAAGATTTCAAAATCCGCCGCCATACCCTTGCAATGTTGCGATTTTTCTGAGCTGCCTATCTTACGCGACAAAACTGGGTCCCTGAAGCCCGAGGAAATGGTCACCACATTGTCAAAATGCTCACGTACCGGCTGTAAAACTCTTTCACAGAGAAGCCTAAGATTCTCCGTCTGGTCCTCATTCGGACTATTGTTAAGTCCCATACGTTCTGCTGTTTGGGATTTAGTTAGTTCTGCTAAACTGAAATTCTTTGATAGTTTCATTTTTTTTCTCCTTCCTATTATACTTCTTTTTATTTTTTATAATAGTCTGTTTATATCTCCTATCTCTAAGTATTTTAGCTATTGGGTTCTTTTTATTGACACGAGAGACACTCATCATTACCACTGTCCAGTTCAGCCAATGCTTCTTGCTTACATCCGGGACTACAGAATAAATCTGAGTCTTGTTTGGCTTCGAACTCTGCTGTACATTGAATACAAATTTTTTTCATTATTCAATAATTAATTTTTTAATAGACTTTGATCCATCAATATTGTCTTCTAATTCAGCCTGTGATTTTATACATTTATAAGACACAGTTTCACTATACTGTCTCTCCGCTTCACGTTTATGTCGGAGACAAACCCCCATCGAGTCTTGGATACGCGCTTCCTTAATCTCTCCGTTTACAAACATCAGTAATGCAAAAACTGTTTCTATCATTGTGTAGTCCCATTCTTATAATGTATTTCTCTGTTAGCGTCTTTTAATTCTTCTATGTCTTCTAACACTTTAT
>Ga0080013_1004054_pt1 | contig 14719 bp, 17 predicted proteins | sample ETNvirenome_6_85_FD_69236 | JGI IMG/M metagenome (GOLD analysis project Ga0080013, IMG submission 69236) | Marine viral communities from the Pacific Ocean - ETNP_6_85 (SPADES assembly) (version 2) | ecosystem: Environmental > Aquatic > Marine > Oceanic | place: Pacific Ocean | collected 2013-06-19
CAGGCAGACCTACAAACCCAGAATGAGCAATCTCATCTTTTAAATGTTCAGCTATCGCGTCTTGAAGCTGACACAGTATAGATAGATCTTCATTATTAAACAAACTTTTGATTTTTGTTATACCGCTTTTCTTTAATTCTTCATATGGAGTTAAAACTTTTTCATCTTGTATACTAAATCTTTCTATCTTTTGTCTTGCACCCTGATCGTCTATTTTTTCAAAACAATTTACAACTTCTTTAAAAAGTTCTGGATCTTCAATTAACTTACACTTTATCTGTTCTTTTCTATCATCACTTATGTGTTCTTTAAGCCTTGCTGAGAACGTTCTGTGGTCTTCCAAAACAGGAAATGAACATTCATATACTTTATCTTCATCAGTCTTCTCAAAATCAATCCATGATGATTCTAGGTCATCTTTTGCCCCGTAAGCAATCATCTTTACTAGCCTTGATATATCTAAGTTTCTCATAATTCTCCTCTCAATAATATAGTCATAAGATTTAATGTGTGTTCAAACGTTGTTTCTGGTCCGTTTTTTAGAATTCGGACCCATTGTTCTTTATAAGACATATCAATATCTTCTTTGGTAAAGACAATCCTTTCAGAAATACCTTTCTCATCAATTATATCAATATATCTATTATATCCTCTACTTCCGTAAGACAATCTAAAACTAACACACTTATCTTTGTATTCCCACAATAAAAAAGCAGTGTCAGTTGAATCTACAGTCACATTTTCAAATATTCTCTTTTCTACTGCGTGTGTCAAAACAGGATACCCAAGCACCGAGCTGATAACATCTGGTTCGTGAACGAAATCTAGGACGACACCACCACCCATTTTTTTATTTGCACTATAGTTTTCTTTCCAGTCAATATCTGGTCTCCAGTCTGGAAGATAAGACATTGCGCAGACATCAAATATTTTGCCACGCAAAGCTACATTTTTTAATTTTCTATATGCTTCTGTGTATCTTAGATTGCTTCCCACATGTATTTTTTTTAAAAAGCTATTTTTTTGTTCCCGGAATGCATTTATTTTTTCTAATGAAGCATCAAGTGGTTTTTCAACAAATACTAATTCAGGACGCTTATTAAACTTTTTTAAAATATCTAGATGACTATTTGATGGTGTACATATAACAAGTATGTCAAATTTTATATTGACAACATCTTTTAATTTTACCTCTGTATTTAAATCAACAATTGTGTAGTTAGTACTCCTATCAAGTAAATCAGATAGAACACTATGGTGTCTCCGACCAATGCTTCCGTAGCCGACGATGCATACACTATTATAATTCATATTCGATTCTTCCCGAATTAAAAAGCTTATAGTAAGCTTTAATAATTTCTAAATCCTCAGGCGTGTCGACAGAAAATTTTCCAGTCAAACATATCTTCCCAGTATTAAAAACGCTACAGTTCTTATTTCTTTTTATCCAAGGCGTTACATGTTCAATATCATATTTTGAGTATGTTGATGTATATGCTTCTAGCAGCGAATTAAAGTTAAATACTTCAACATTGAAGCCGTCAGGTGTGCTTGTGTCTGTTTGATAATCATCAGGATTGTCTTCAGATAGAACTCTTGTTACAGTGCTGTTGTTAATATAATCAAAGTTATTCTTCTTGAAATACTCAATTGACTTATCAATAAAAACAGAATTCATAGCAAAGCAGTCTGATGTTATTCTAACAACGATATCATTTTTTTTACACCCTCTAATCATTAAGCTATCTGTGTATCTTTCTAAAACATTATCTTCAGACCCTCCAATTATTGAAAGCTTACTGAAGTTGGTAGAATTTATTTTTGAGTTGAAATAGCCAACTTGCTCTTCAGGAACAACAAGAAGTACTTCATCTACTATTGATCTATTGCATGCTTCTATAACATAATCAATTGCATATTTTTCATTTATCGATTCAAAAATTTTATTATGAAATCTAGATGATGTCACTCTCGCCTGTATCACACAAAAAATCTTTCTCATTTCAATTTACTAATCCTGACATGTCAATAATCACCACTTGTTTTTCGGTCTGTGAATAGGCCGGCTGCTTGGAGTGCATAATCACATTTTGCGCATGCGTCGAGCTCGTAAAATTTTCCTTCAAAATGTTTCTCTCTAATCTTATTCAAAGCGTCGCCCTCCCATATTTCAGTCAGGGCCTGTTTATTTAAATCACCTATCTGAAGGCCGTCGTCATAGTCGCTGCAACATGGGAAAACTCTTCCATCGTCGTAGACTGTCATTCTAGTTAGAAGTTGTGAACATACGAAATTTGACTTATATCCTTCTGGAAAGCTACCCTTAACTCTAATTTCATTATCTGACTCTATATAATCTAATAATCCAATTGAGTCTACAATCGGTTCAAAAAGAGTGACCATGTCTTCGATTTCTTTCTTAGTAACTCCGGGCAATTTAATAAAATTAATTCTAGTGACGGGTGTGATTGAGCCCATTTCTGCTCTAATCTTATTGAACCTCCTGACATTATTTAAAACATGCTCGTATTTTGCTCCGACACGGACTCGTTCATATTTTTCCTTATACGGCGAGTCAAAAGATATGATTAGTTTATCAAGGCCGGATGCAATTAACTCTCTAGACTTCTTAGCAGTTAAAAGAACTGCATTTGTGTGAAAGAAAATATCAACAATGCCCTTGTCTTTCGCATATTTTACCATTTCAACAAGGCCTTTATGAATAAATGGCTCACCGATAACATTCAAATTCAGCGCGTAAACACCTGCATCGACTGCTTGATCAACAGTCTGTTTATATAGATCTATGTCTATGTCGTCTGGCTTTCTCCATGTTCCCTGCTCTAATCTTTGAGTCCTAGAGCAAAAAGGACACTTTAGATTACACCTGCTTGATACTTCGATATCCAAGTGTAGCGGATTGGGAGCAACTGTTAGTGTTTTTGGATATTTTACCCACTCTTCTCTGTACTTTTTATACTTGTCAGAGTGACTTGCTTCCCATTTTTTCCAATTTTCACTTTTCACTTCTTCAAAGCAGTGAAATACATCAGACTCAGAATTTTCTGATTTATTTTTATCATCTTTGCTCATTGTGCCTATTATACCTCCTTTTCTACTAAGTGTACAAGATCCTGGTGCTTGATTATTAAATCTAAGTCATTAGACGCATATGACTTCCTGTCAACATGGGTAAAATCTCTATAATGTGTTTCAAGTTTTGAATTCCAATCATTGTTTTCAGGTAAAACAGCGTAATAATCACCTACATCAAATGCATTTTCATGCTCTCTTCTATTGAAAAGCTGTTCATGAATTTTTTCACCTGGTCTTGTTCCAATAATTTTAATATCTTTTTTTGGATCTATTATTTTTGCAATATCAACAATTTTTGAAGATTTTAACTTTGGTATGATAATTTCCCCGCCTAGACACTTTTCTATTGACCATTGAACCATCTTAACTGAGTCTGTTATATCCATCCAAAATCTTGTCATGTCAGCATCTGTTATTGTAAAACAGTCATTTTGTTTCATTGACTTGAAAATTTCAACAATGCTTCCTCTTGATCCGACTATGTTGCCATACCTTACACAAGATATTTTTGTCAACTTTTCAGTAGTTGAGTCATTTAAACGCTTAGAATAGTTATTGCTGTAAACTGCGTACTTCTCAGCAAGCATCTTTGTTGAACCGTAAAAATTAATAGGCTCAACTGCCTTATCTGTAGAAAGTACTACGACTTTCTTTACATTAGACTCAATGGCAGCATCACACACATTTTTTGTTCCGTTTACATTTGTCTTAATAGCTTCATCTGGATTATACTCACAGAAAGGGACGTGCTTTAAAGCAGCTGCATGTACAACCACATCAATGCCTCTCATTGCCCTCTTGAGCCTTCTATAGTCTCTAACGTCACCTAGAAAGAATCTAATCTTACTGTCATAGTCTTCTCTATTCATGCTAGACAAAAGTTGTTTAGATAACTGATGTTGTTTATACTCATCTCTACTAAAAATAACGATTCTTGAGTATAAATCATTTTCTAGGCAGTAGTTTACAAAAGTTTTGCCAAAAGTTCCTGTGCCACCAGTTATTAACAAGCTTTGATTAGACATATATACTTTCCCTAATTTAAAAAGTTGTAATTGAATCAATAAATTCTACAGCATTAAAGCTACTTTTACACTCATTGAGATACCAATTCTTTTCCCTGTAGTTTGACTCTATGATTGATAGTAGGTTGTCAAAATCTTCAGGATTTTCTGTGTAATGAAAATTATCAATATGATCAGGTTTCGGGTATGGTAAACCTGATTCTTCTAGCGCTTTGTAAGCGTGGCCTGTTTCTTGATTGAACTTTTTTAGATTCACAACACGCTTTGAGTAACTAGTCAGTGCAAAGTCTATGTAAGGTTTTCTTATTGATGATATATCTGTGTATCCTGCAGAACCGTATCCCATGCAAATATTGCTGAAGAGCGGGAAAACCACGGCTTCGCTGGGCAGCCAAAAATCATCAAAAACAGGAAAAACATTATTTAGTGCAGATATGGATTGTTTTATTCCTTGACTTTTTCTTCTCTGCTTAATAAAAATTTTGTAGTTTTTATCTAGTAGTATTTTAACGTGATTACCTACAATATCATGATTACCTATCTCAGGATAGAGTATAAATGCAACCTTGTCTTCTAAAGATAAATTTGCTGATCTCCAAGGTGAACTATCTGACAACACGAATGCTATTTGTTCTTCAAAATTCCAATATTGAACAGGTAATTTAGGAATTAAAAATCTAGATTTTTGATTAAATCTTTCTTTGATGTCAGCCTCGTATAGCCTATCATTTAAAACGTAACAAGATCTTTCGCAAGCTGACCTAGCACCTTTTCTCTTCCCAAGGTAATCAAACCCATGCTGAAATATTATTCTTTTGTTGTAAGTAAAATATTTTCCTGACTCAAAATCGTTATTTTTACTATTGCTTGCAGCTGACATTGAAAAAAGAATATCAATTTTTAAACTGTCATTGTTCCTTATATGATTTTCTAAAACAATAAATTTTTTAGAATCAATTCCTAATAAATTAGAAAAAACATTAGTGAATATATCCTTATTCCTACCATTTCTTAAGATTGAAGTGTACTTTTTACTATCATCAATAATTAAGTAGAAATCATATCCGCCTATTAGCTGCATTAAAGAAATTACTGGATAGTAGTATCTTATGTCTGTCATTGCAGCAATATGAACTCCTACTTTTTTAGTATAAGATGACATAGTCATCCTCTGACGCAGTTTCGGGGCGGATAGGATTCTTTTTCCACGCCCCGAACTCATCAAGAGGAACATCCCACCCATTTCCTTTTGCTATGTCTTCTATGGACAAAGGAAGACCTTTATTGTTATCTTGCATTTTAATTGCTGCATCGTAATCGATTAATTCATAGTACAAATTATCACTTTTTGCTTCCCAGTACTTACCGTAACGCTTATTTCCTCTGACGCGTCCCATTGTGCCTCTTGCGTCGGTGCATATTGCTGCAGACACTGGTATCTTAGGTACCATTGTAAAAACATTTTGAAGTTGTCCTTCATTATAAAGATTTCTTACTTTATTCAACATGTGTGTCTCAGAGTCTTCGCCACCTTCAAAAGCACTATTTTTAACATGCCATGGATATATTTTCTCAAGCATGCTTCTTGTATAAAAGCAGTCAGCTGCGCCTTGAACAGGGGGCCTTTTGACATCTACAAAAAATTTAAAATCATTTTTTAATACTTCTTCATTTAAAGCACCAAACGGGGAATGATTTTGAATTCTAACTCTTCTTTGAGCATCAAATCCAACACCTCCGATATTTTTTCCATACTTTTCTGCAAATAAAACATATTGTTCTAACCATCCTCCCTTTACAATAAATTGCATGTCACCCTGTAGTGGGCAAACAAACAATCCGGAGGATTCTTCAACAATTAAATTCAAAGCTCTAGCAAATTCATTGGCAGGATCTCTTTCTTTTTGACGAAATACTCGCAGGCCTTGATTTTCTTTTTCTAAAAGATACTCTTCTGTCCCTTTTTCTATGCTAGCATTATCAACAATTAAAATTTCTTTATCGTCATAATCTTCTGTGCACATTAATAATGACTCTACACAGCTTTTTAAGTAATAAAGTCTATTGCAATTTACTATACCGAATGTAACTTTTGTTTTCATTTTTTTCTCCACGCTGAGATATACGCTGAATGGTTAATTCCTAATTTTTCACACTCAAGCAAAGTATTTGTATCCCATGCAATAGACATGTGTCCTGACGGAATTATTGTTAGCCCCACTGTTCCTTTTTTATTACTCACTGTGAATACCTACTTTTCATAATTGAACGCTTTAAATACTTCTTTGTATCTACTGTATATCATTTCTTTAATATTTTCAGGAAGATCTCTTCCCGTTGAAGATCCCATGCCAGGCCCTATATGATTCTTCTCAAAGTAAATATTTTTTGTTTTGATTGTGCCTTTGATATCATCAGTTCTATGCTCACCGTTTTCAATTCTTTTTAGATTTTTTTCTACTGTATGGTCATCTGACATTTTTTTAATTTCTGCTTCTGATAAGCTTGCTCCCATAAATTCTGATATAGTTTTAACTCTCAATTCAGGAAATTTCTGACAGGCTTCGTATTTTAAAAATATTACATTACATAGTTCAACACCTAAATTTTCGTAAAGCGGTTTGACAAAATTTTTGTACCTTATTAACCCTACTGTAGATTTGAACTCTCTATCAAATTTTTCAATAATGTCTTTATCTTCTTCAATTGAAAAATCTTTTGAATTTCCTTCTTTGAACATATAAAATAAAGAAGAAAACATATCGTACGGGTGCCTAATTGTACAAATAACACCTTTTAGTGCTAAAAGCATAGGGCAATCAGCTTGCTGTATTGCATGTGTTTTTATTGTTGCTCCGTCATCAAATTTATTCATAAGCTGAAAAACAACTGTTGATCCGGATCTAGATGGTCCAGAACAAAGCCACCTTATCGGCTTTTCTTGAGACCACCTCTGAGGACGAGTAAATAGACCTGTTCCTCTTATGAGTGGATGAGTTCCACAAACTGGACATTCTAAAAGTTCTTGTCTTGGATCGCTCATAACATATTTCCTGTTTGATAATTTTTCAAAACGCTTATAGCATTATTGAGATTTTGTTTTAAGTTATTTCTATTTTTTGTAATCATTTCTACTGAAACGCAGCCTGGATATTTTTTTTCTATCATGGCTTCTGAAAGTGACTTGTGATCAATAAATTTTTCATCTACAGGAGAAAGCATTGGCTTGCTTACGTGGACATGGGAAATATGATCAAAACAAGTATTAAAAGTATTGACAGGATCATTATTGTTCAAAATAACTGTGCTTGTATCAAAATTTAGCTTCATATTCTTAGAGTTTATTTTTTCTATGTACTCACACGTGTCTTCTGTGGTGTTCAAAAAATTGCATCCATATTCTTTTGCATTTGGTTCTAAACATAGTATCAGGTCATTATTTTCACAAATTTCAACAATTTTTTTAAAAAAATCATCAATTGTTGTCATGCTGGTTTTTGTCTTGTCGAAACTTCTTTGTTTTGGGCAACCAAATACCAGGTGTCTAACTCCTAATTTTTTAGAAAATAATGCAATGTTTTCAAAGTATATTGTACTTTCAGCTATTGATATTTTACTAGAAAAGAAATTTATATTTTTCATTTCATAAAAAAGTGACTGCATTCCGATGGGTGATATATTTTTAGACTTCCAAAAGAAAAGGTAATCGATTATTTCTTTGTCAGTATAGCTATTCAAACTATCGACAACAAGAAGCGGTGCAACATCTATGTGTCGTATTCCTGAAGATGATAAAATTCTTAAAACATCACCTCTATCTTCTTTTCTCCATGCAATATTAGATACTGAGAGAATCATTGTTCGTGTACAAACCTTTTAATTTTAGATAACACAGCTATTTTGTTATAAAAGTAGCCTGATTCTGAGAACTTTGTCATCATATTTGTTTTAAATACTTTCTTACTTTTGCAATCTTTCTTCAAATTAGGAAAGCAGTTAGATACAATATCATCAACTAAAATGGGTTCTGTCGCGACATTTACTACGGAAGAGTCTATACCCCAAAATATTCCAATATCAGATACAAGATCATTAACATTATAAAACTGAACCGAACTTTCTAAGCAGATGTTTTCTAAATTATTTAAATTTATCAGATCATAAATGCAGTTTTTCTTAAAATATTTTCCATAAACTATTGGAAGCCTTATTATCTTATGATTGTCAAAATTTTCACTTACAAAGTCTTCAAAATCTGATCTGTGTGCACCGTAAGGATTGTGATTTAAACTTTTAGATTCTTCTTCTGTCACGCCAGAAGGATTATCGTAAACATCAATTGTTGATATTAGAGTAAATTTTTTAGAATTAACACCTTTCAAAGAATCAATGAGTAAATCTATCTTTTTCTTGTCGTCATCTGGGTTCTTGTTAGCTTTCCACTTAACACCTGGCGTTCCGCAGCACATAATATGATTATAATTTTCTTCACAAATTTTTTGAATATTCTTTGAATTATATAAAAAATCAAAATCAAACATTTCTTTCAGATTTTGCCCTATAAAGCCAGTGTGGCCTATCAATGCATTCATGGTGACAAATCTTCTAAAATAGTGTTGGTTATCTTTTGACTTAACAAAGGTGCTGAAACGAACTTTCCTTCAAGCATCGAGTAAAAGCAATCATGATTATCATGTTTGACCAAATTAGTTATCCTTGCGTCGTCGTCAAAGGTGTTAAGAGGAATAGGTCGTGTTGCCCACAAAGACGATCTTGGCACGAGATCATCCATAAAAGTAAAATACCTGCGGCCGCTGACTAACATTTCTGAATAATTCGTCTCACAGTCTATGTTAGTGAAGCTTCTGGGTAAATAATGACCCACTGACTCTTCTCTTACAGAATTAACAACATCATAAACAAGATACTCGTTTTTGTGACCTCCGTAAGCATACGGAAGTATTGTTATAAACGGACCATCCATTACTGTCATTGCAGGGAGGATTTTTTTATTCATTGTTGCAACAACGACCTCAGTTTTTTGAAACTTATACTTCTTTTTTACTTCATTGCACCCAAATATTTTTTGAACATTGTTTGTGAAAGCATATGTTGCATTGACAATAACGTCAAACTTATCTTTAAATGTGTGGTTTGTAGATGATTTAATTGTAACATTCTTACCGTCGATGTCTGCATCCACTATCTCAAACCCTGTCCACAATGTTACTCTTAAATTTTCAATCTTCTGATGGAACATTCTTCTTAATATTGAGACATCATAGCAAGGTTCCCATACCTTAAAAGACATCTCAATATTTTTTTTATTGATTAATGATTGTTTTGGAAATTCAATAGAATACTTTAAGTCGACTTCATCAAGTAAATCATTATACTCTTTAGCAGTTACTTTAGAATTATTCTTTTCAATCAAGTAGTAACACGAAGACGGGTAAAACAGCGCAGATGATAAATTTCTTTTAAAGTATTCAAATCCTTCATTACACTCTCTTACTGTTTCAATAGATCTGGGATAGTGATAACCCATATTAACTCTATTGTGGGTTCCGTTTGATGTCCCTAACAATATCTCTCTATTTGATTCAATTATAGTTACTTTGAATCCATGACTAGCTAGCTCGCATGCAACTGTTACTCCATGAATTCCGGCTCCGACAACAAGCGCATTCATTGACACTTCTCAACAAGTATGTTATAATCATAAAAGTATAAATAGTCTATGTCTGTTCCCAAATAACAGTTTATAGCATGATCGGGCGTTTCGCAAATTGGTTCTCTATCATTAAAGCTTGTATTTAAAACAATTGGGACGCCTGATTTAGATTCCCATTTTTTTATAAAATTATAGTACCAACTGTTATCATTCTCTGTTACTGTCTGGACCCTAGCTGTTCCGTCAGTATGAACAACTGCAGGAACTTTATCTAACTTATCTTCTTTGAAAGATAAAACAATGTTCATGTACGGGCTGTCATCATCTCGCGTGAACCACTCTCCAACTTTTTCTCTTAACATGGAAGGTGCAAAAGGTCGATACCACTGCCTGTGCTTTACTTTTTCATTTATCAAATCTTTCATTTTATCAGATCTAGGATCAGCTAGAATGCTTCTTGAACCAAGTGCACGGCGGCCAGACTCAGATCCTCCTCCGAAAACAGAGACAATTTTTTGATTATCTAAAAGCTCTATAACATTTTCATCTGTGGTTTTTTTATAGGATAATTTTTCTGGTCTACTATTTAAAGCGTCTTTAATTTCATCCTCACCATACGATCTCCCCAAGTACGGAGTAAAGTTGTCTTTCCATTCTATTCTTGGATTATCTAAAATATGATGCCACAAGTACTGCGCTGCTCCGAGCGTTAGCCCACCATCATGGGGTGTTGGTGGAATATATAGATTCTCTATAAAAGGAAACCATTCTTTAATTTTTCCTATTGCAACACAATTAAGTGTTACGCCGCCGGACATGCATAGATTCTTTGTCGGAACTTGATTAAATAGCTGCTGTAGATAGCTTTTTAGTAATGTTTCTGTTGCTGACTGAAGGCCGGCAGCTAGGTCAAATCTTTCTTCTGCTGACTTATCAGCTATCGATCTCCATTTATGTAGATATGGGTGCTTTGGATCTGTTCCGACATTTGCGCCCTTTGGTTGATCTTTTGGTTTGTGAGACGCATAAGCATTGTCAACTGTAAGCATCTTATAAAAATCATCATGATATTTTTCACGGTTACCTAATGCTGCCATTGCCATAACAGATCCTGCCTGATGACCTCTCGGCCAGCCAGACTGAAGATTGAAGATGTATCTTGTTGCTCTCGTCCAGATACCCCCAACATTTAATTCATTTAACTGAAATGTGTGAATATGTTTAATCTTATTATCTTCACCCTTCCAAACAGTTGCAGCAGTTACAAAATTATTTCCTTCAACGCCGCCTCCGTCTAATGTGACAATTGTTGCATCTGTTAAGTTGCTAGAAAAGAAGGCATTGGCTGCGTGGGCTTGATGATGACCTACAGAATAAAATTCTCCATCGTTACTTTTGACTATGTCTTTGAGTTTTTTACAACTATCCTCATACTGTAGTGTCTTTGATGTCGGGTAACATGTTGCAAAATATTTGATATCTGTTGTATCACTATAGTTGTCAAACATAAATTTTATTCCATCTCCATACGGCTCCTTCTCTCTAATAAATCTTTCATATTCATCATGTACTACTGGTCTTCCACTGTCAAGAATTGCATATGAACAATCATGACCTGACCAAGCGCTTGCGACTTTCATTTAATCTCCTTTGATAATCCTGTAGCTATCTGAGTCAAAATGCTGCGTTGAAAATTCAAATAACTCTGAATCTTCTATTGCATACATCTGATGTTTTAATCCCCTGTAAACGTGAAAATTGTCACCGGGATTTAATATTTTCTGTTCTCCTTGTGTGATATCATCATTGTCTGAGTAGTATACCATCATTTTTCCAGATTGAAGATAAAATACTTCATCTTTTAATCTGTGAACATGCCAAGAACAACGCTTACCTTTTTTAAAAAATAATAACTTTCCACAATACTCAGGACCGTTGCATATCCACTTTTCCCAGCCCCATCCTTTTTCAACATGCTTTATTGGTAGACTTGTAGATCTTGGTAGGAAGCTTTTATTCTTTTTAGCCACTAATATTCCATTTGATTGAAAAAATCTAAGTCTCTTATACCCTTGTCATCAACGTAAATGTCTCCTGACGGTTTTCCTAGAAATAACTGATGATATTTTACTCCCCATAGTGACAACTGTTTAACTGTCAATTCGTAAAAAGCATCGTTTGCTTTCTCATTATTATTGTTATATCTGCCCATACCCCTTGCTGTTTGAAATATAATTGTGTTCCCGTTATCATACAAGTTGTTAATAATTTTAATTCTATCAACAAGTGGTTTCGAGTTAGTATAATTGCCATCATCAACTTTTGTACAAATTGTACCGTCTATGTCAAAAACATAAGTCACGAAATTTCCTTTAGATCGATTACACATGTTCCAAAGTGACTAACAGATATGCTTGCGCACTTATTTGCAAACTTAATCGATTCAGGAATATTACCACTTGTTGATAAATACATGTGAACAAAACTAGCTAAAAATACATCTCCTGCACCTGTAACATCATGTACGTCAACTTTTTCAGATGGATATATTTTGTCATTCCACAAGCAACCCTTAGACCCTAAAGTAACTAATAATTCACAATTTTTAGGTAAATTTGTTAATTTGCTTTTTTCATCTTCGTTTATTTTTATAATACACCCATCAAAATTTCTTAAATCTTTCTTTTTTGAGTCGACAAACACGGGTATTTCTCTAAACTTTGCCGGCTCCAGAATATCAAGGATATCACCTTGTGTTATGTACCCTTTGTCGTAGTCTGATATTACAATTGCATCATATCCTGCTAGTGTTTTTTTTGTATACCTTCTGACGTCGATGTTTTTTATTTCTGGCTCTTCATCAACTCTTAAAAGATGATGCCCAGTTTTTTCATCAACTATTCTAATTTTTTTAATTTTTTCATCATTTCTGTCAACACGCACATCATGCCCAAAAACCCTTAAGTTTGAAGCAACGTTTAGGCACATTCCTTGCATATTTTTTATTCTTTTTCTTTTAAAAACAGGAACAGGTGCCTCCGGGCTTAACCTGTCGCATGTTCCAAAAAAATAAACATCAAGACAAGCATCACCTACTACTAGAATCTTGTAATATTTTTGTTGTTGAATAGCCTTCGACATAATTGAATATTTCTACATGACATATATCATTACCAACGACTTCAGACGCTTTATAGTCTCCACCTTTGACAATAACAGTTGGGTTAATTTTAACAATTAAATTATATGGTGTGTCTTCATCAAATACAAATACTTCATCAACATATTTTATCGACTCGAGCATTACCTTTCTATCTTTTTCACAATTTACCGGCCTGTTCGCACCCTTTAGTCTCTTGACACTCTCATCACTATTAACCCCTACAACAACCTTGAAGTTTGGATAATTTTCACGGCAAAATTTTAAAAGCAAAATATGACCTTTATGAAGTATATCAAAGCAACCATTAGTAAAAACTACAGACATAAAAACTCTTTTGCTTTTTCAACTATCTCTCTATAATCATGACTTTCTCTATCTTTCTTGCAATGATCGCAATTAATCTTCAGCCCGCAGGGTTCGATGTGTTTAGAGATGTTGATATTGAAATTTTGTGGATATGCTACCATTTTTTCTGATTGATAACCTGTTATTACAACTATACTCTTTGTTTCAAAAGCAGTTGCAGCATGGACTAATCCGCCTTCACTGCTCATAAAAAGTTTTGATTCTCCAATTATTCCAGCAGTATTATTAAAAGTAGTTACCCCTGTTAAGTCTATTACGTTTTCTAGAACTCTTGACCCTTTACTACCCACCTGTGCTATTTTTATTTTCTTGCTAAGATGATCAACTATAGCTTGCCATTTTTCAAAATCATAAATTCTATTAGGTGTATAGTTTATTTTTGATATGGGCTCTATAGTAACAAAAGGTTCGTCACCTATTTTATTTTTAACAATCGTCTTAACTTCGTCATCGCTATCAGGCTTCAAGTAGCATTTTAGTTCAGGATTCTCTATTCCGTAAACTTCACAGAACTGCGCGATGATATGTTTGTCTTTTCTATGGTATACTTTTGTAGGAGTATCTTGCTTACAATAGTTAGCTTTGGGATTGTTGAGTATTAACGGAAATAGAAGATTCGAAGATATTTTTTCCTGCAAAAAGTCTTCATTGTTTTTAAAGACATCTGAAATTACAGGTTTAATGAAGTGTCCTCTTTGCTCAACAGGTAAAAATTTTAAGTCTTTCTGACTTGTTGCTTTTTTAATTTCTCTAGCAACTGGCGTCCAAAGTAAATAACCGCCTAAACCCACTTAAAACTCCTTCCTGGAAAACACTGAATGAAATGATAGGGAGAGGCATCTTTTGCAAACCATCGGTCCGGGTGATTAATATAATGCTTCCAAACACCCTTGATTCTGTCTATGTCTCTTATGTCATGATTAAAAATTGATATTTCTCTATTGCGTATGCTATCATAGTAATCTTTACCTATATAATGACCTTCTAAAAACTTTCGCTTACTTATATTCTCTTTAATTCCATCATTTACACCCTTTGATGTCTCACAGCTCTTATATGAATCATCAAAAAATAAAAAAGACTTTGAGTTTGTAACTTTCATAATTTTTTTAACTTCTTTGCAAACATGAGAATATTTGTGACTTCCGTCGACAAGCACAAAGTCGTAAATTATCTTTTTATCTATTGCCGAATCTAAAAAGTCTAAAGAATCAGAATTGTGAAAAGTAACATTCAATACTTCTGGAAATGTTTCTGCCTTTGATAAAATTGCTGCCATCGTTATATCAATACTGTCAGTTGATATGTCAACTGAATCTAATATTAAATTTTTATTGCCTGCAATCATGCTAAAAGTAGATCCTCCGGTGCCGCAACAAATTTCAAGGCACTTGA
>Ga0080013_1004056_pt1 | contig 14716 bp, 4 predicted proteins | sample ETNvirenome_6_85_FD_69236 | JGI IMG/M metagenome (GOLD analysis project Ga0080013, IMG submission 69236) | Marine viral communities from the Pacific Ocean - ETNP_6_85 (SPADES assembly) (version 2) | ecosystem: Environmental > Aquatic > Marine > Oceanic | place: Pacific Ocean | collected 2013-06-19
ATAATGTCCATGTATGGAAGATCTGCATTCAGAACACCATGCATGATGTTATACAGGGGTACATCCTTCCATACAAAGTGACGATCCTCACCTTCGTATCGTATGGTTACCGCTGCGGGATAATCCTGAGAGTTAGGTACCTCAACAACGATCTCATCACCAAATAGAAGTGCGTTCCTTGTAAGCCTTTGGGCAGCCACGTTCTTGTTTGCTGCAACAACAGCGGCGTATGCATTCTTAGCAATGCCCTCAAGGGGGTCCATGAAAGGATCAACACCACCCTTAATCTTCTTGGGTGCCTTGGCACCGGCTATCGAGTTGAACATCTTGCTCGGGATATTAATGGATGTAGGATCTTTCCTTCTGTATTCAGAGTCAAAGATGTTAGATACTTGTTTTTCAAAATCAGAATCAGAAGTTCCATCTAGCTGTCGATAGAACGGAATGTAATCCCCAAAGTCTATCCAGACCTGTCCCATATCCTGCGTGATAACACCAGTGTCAACCATCGTCTTGACTAGATGGCTATTCCATACTTCATAATTCTCGTTAACGGTTTCAAATACAGGATACTTCCTAAGAAGATCCGCAGCTTTCTTCCTATCGTTAACATCAGATATAAGATATTTGTATACAGGCTTTCCGCTCTTGTCAGTAGTCTTAGATAGTCGAGCCTCTTTGACTAGAGATCTATACGCCTGCCATTCCCTAAGGATATTGTTCTTAGAGATCAACCCACCCTCTTGAAACAGCGGTCGAAGGATCTCAATCAAACCGCCCTCAATAGACCCGTTATTCTTATCATACCTTTTGTCAGATCGATGAAGCTTAACTTGCATGGGGACAGCGTGAAGAAATCCACCATCGTATGTGAGGTAACCCATGGTCATCAGGGCTTCCATAACGCCAGCACTTCTGTCACTCAAGTAAAGACTTGAAGATGCACTAGTGTCTGCGTAAAGGAATCTATCCCCATAAATATCCTGAACCCTGCGATCAAGCTTGACTGCCGCTGCCCAGGTATCAAGGGATGCTGCCCTAAATCTGGTAAACAACTGGTTCTTATCTGCCTCATCCCTAACACCAAGCCAGTTTTCCCAGTTCATGGCGTCAAGTATCTTCTCACCCCAAGTCCTGTGGCCGGGATCTGCCGACATCCGTCTGACAACGGAGGCTAGGGCTCGATCCTCCGCATTGAATGCGGATGTATTCTGCTTTGCGTTTAGACGATAGTTGCTCTTTACCCCAGGCTTGAGCTTATCCCCATCGATCTGTCCTTTGGCGATACCAATCGCTCTATCGTCAGCGTTCGGACTAACGCGAGATATAAATCCAGACTGGATGCGTTCACTGATTTCAGAAGCCTGCCCAGGCTCCATCCCGGGCCTGTAAACATTTGCAGATTTCTTGTTTATATAGTCAGGTCCGACAACAACAGTGGGAGTGAGATGTTCACCATCAACAATAGTGAATTCCCTATCTCCAATGGATTCAGTTGAGATGTTATCAATCTTGATAGGGCCAGAAAGGAAATGAGAATCAGTATTATCTATGTTCCTATAGACACCACTGGACTGCGGACCCCAACGATTCACCCTATAGATAACAGGATTGATCGAAGGATCTTCCGACACCGCATAAGCAACTGCTTCATCCGGGTTGGAAGTGAACTCGCTGAACCCAGATATGTTAATCACATCACCAGGGGATACTCCACGGATAGACGAAGAGCTACCACCCCGGTACATAGGCTGCTGAGGCTTAAAGGATTTACTCCTTACCTGATCAGCAAAAGCCCTTGAAGTTATGGCTGATGCGAAATTCTTATAGACACTAGCAGCACTAGTGGATGACACGGGACCACTGAATGCTTCCCTAAAGGATGTCTGAGCGTTAACTCCATCTTCTCCGGGGTTCTTCATCAACCCTAGGTAACGAGTCGAAGTGTCATGGAAGAACCTGTCATTGCCAGACAACGCAGACGAATCCCAGTTGGTACCCTGCGGGAAGAAAGTCTCTATCGAGTCAGAGAACCTGGGGTCTTGAGCATACTTGCTCAGGAATGAGCTAACCCCACTAGAGGGAGCGTTGAACCCTGACCGAGAGGACAGAGACGAAGCGTAGATAGCGCCCACGTCAGACATGATCCTGTTCAGATCATCGGCAAGGTTCTCATACTGAGTCTTAGTCGGAGAGGGCTTAACTGATACGGATGTGGTTCCAAGTAGCTTTCCGTTAGCCTTCTTTAGAACCTTGAGAACAAAGCTCGATGCACCCTTTGTCTCAGAAGGTGATGGGAATCCCATGTCTATGATGTCGGATATAACCCTCTCAACCCCAGTACCAGTTTCGTTAACTTGTCCATTGACAATGTTCCTGAGTTCGTCAATCCCATCAGCAAATTTCCTGTCAATCTTCTGGTAATTGCTGGGCGTTAGAGTGTTGACGAATCGTTGAAGAGATGGAACTGCGGGTGCAGGGGCCGATACTAGATCGAATACATTTGATTCACCATCGGCCAGTGGCATGTTTCCGAATGCCCCAGGGAAAGAAAGATTCTCTCCCGGGTAAACAAAGCCAGCCTTACTTGAATCCTTCGCAGCCCTAGTAAACCTTTCTGTATTCCTTTTAGTCTCAGACCTGTCCGGTTTGGGAAGATTTGCGTGTATTACATCTAGCGCAGACGGCCCACTTCTTGATCTGTCATCTTCTCGACCAGGGATTTCACCCCGTCCCAACCCTCGGGCTTCCTCCCGTCCCGTTCCCTCTGATCCAACTCGCCTCCGATCCAACCCAGCAGGAATTCCTTCCCGCTTCGGTTTGACCATCGGGTAGGCATCCCCCCTAAGAGATTTACCAGTATTTGTTGTTGATCCATCGTCATATTCAGCCCTTAACCTTTCGTAAAGATCCCAGTTTCGCGAAAAGACATCCTCAATTTTTTCAACAATACGTCGCTCTATTCCATACTCACTAACTTCTCTTGCAATTTCGCCAATTCCACCGGCAAAACTCTCGTTGTGCCCACGTCGTTGTAGATGCACAGCTTCATGTTGAAGAGTATGAAAAAACTCTGCAACACGTCCCTTGATATTTTCCGCTCTGCTCACAAATGGATTTACATACAATGCATTAAACGGACTAAAGACATGGATTCCAAAGTAATTACTCTGACGATTGCTTTCAGATTTGTCTATCGAAACTCCAGAAGTGTACTTGCCCAATCGGTCAGCCCTAAGACCATCATACTTGGGCGCGTTGTAACTATCTTCACTACCTATCTCCGCACTCAATGCCGGTCCCGTACCCTCATGAGGAATTTTTTGAAGTTCGTTCCTAAAATCACGGACCAGACCTGCTATCTCGCGAATAAAATTCCTACCCTCTTCGGTAGCCGCAGGGTCCCAGTTTGTATTGTTATGATAAGTGTCAATTATTTCAGCATCAACCCTTTTTATATTTAAAGAATCTCGGTTGATAAGAGGGACATTAAGGAGTGGACGATCAATATCAAAACTAGAATCAGCAGCCCTTTCCCTGCCGCTTCTAGAACCCCTAAAATAATCCGACCCAAGAATACGGGGATCACTTCCAGAAGTGGTATCGATGGTGGTGTCTGTAGCAGTATCTTCAAATGCGCTTTTAAAATCTCTTACATTCAAAACCTTATCTGAGAAATTTTTCCTATTCTCTTCCGAAGCATCATTCGCTGCGAACTGTTCTAAGTATTTTTTAAGAGATACTATATCGTTTGCAACATAATTTGAAAACTTTTCCCGATCCATCCTGAATGGATAAGCATCACTTTTGGTATCCACATCCGACTTAACATCTAAAATAACATTGTATGGAACTTCCGCTTCTTGTAGACCCGCAGGATATTTGTCAAACTGATACAAACCTGATGAAAGAATAAAGATGTTGCCAACTTGATTTCCGGTATAATCCGGCTCTTCCCTTTCAGTACTCATGTATATATCAATGCTTCCCCAGTCATATTTTGCTGTTGCAAACTTGGGCCACCTATTTTCGTCAAATTTATTTCCGACAAATTGTTCTTTGTCCCCCCCCATGCGACCCGCAAATGAACGTATAACTTTATAATATCCACTCCCTGCACCTGGGACAAAATTACTGATTCTATCTTGACGTTCAAGCAAGAACTCTGGAGCATTTCTAGCCTCCTCCTTCGCAGCTTGAGTACCGTCGTCTGTTACGTATTGTCGAATCTCTTCAGGAATAGGCTTTGAGACTGGATGACCTACCCATGACTCATCGGCGGCAATAAAACCGCCATCCGGATCTACCGTCACCGGATCTATTGAATTAACTGCATTCCCAATATAAGCTTCAACTACTTCAATATCTCCGACAAGCGGATAGCTCATAACCTTAGTGCCCATCGGGCCTTTTTGTTCATTCCAAGGATCAGGTCGAGGAAATGAAATATCTAACTCAGACCCTGTCTTAGCTTCTATCATTTTCCTTGGAATTTTAACTGTTACTATTGTGCCCGAAGCAAGATCTGTACGTGACTTGGACTGACGTATCTGAAATGCGCCCTCCTCGCCTTCAATAGCTCTTTGAATCTCTTCCCTGTTGGTTTCAACTATTGATCTAATTCCATTCCTATCAACAGTATCTACTTTTACGCCTTCAGATCCTAAAAGAAATGCAAGCTTTGCAAGACCAAGTCCACCGGAACGCATATGCGGAGGAAGATCGGACTTGTCAGTTCCACCAATTCTAAAAAAGGCTTCATCAAGTACATCTGGTGACATTCCAATACCGTTGTCTACAACTGTTACAAGACGGTTATCAGTATCATATAGAACAGCAATCTTTGCAGACCCGGGATCAATTAATCCTATATGCTCTGCCCCCTTCACCCCGTCAAATGAATTCTGTACAAGTTCCCTGACAGTAACTTCCGTCAAATCTCCTTCGTACATATTTGCAGCCATAAGCTGAGCAATCGCAGCATTGTCTGCATCCACCTTACCGCCGCGAGTTATAAAGTCAGCTACATCTTCTGCCTTCTCTAGGTCTTCAGCGTTCTTGAATTTTTCAGTGTTCCTTAGAAGCTTCTTGCTAAGGGTGGGAGACATGTTCCATCGAGTCTTAGCTTGTTCCGGATTAAATATGATATAGGACTGTGAGCCAACATCCTCATGAGTATTCTCATAAGCAATTCCATCATACCCATTAGACTCTAGCCAAGACTGTATGTCTTCAAGCTTCAGAGCGTTGCCCGTTACGTGATCGTAAGTGCCTCCCAACTCATGCAACCTCAAAAAGTCAGAGCCTTTTAGAAGTGGATGAGGGTCACCAATAGACCTGCCCCGGTTAAGAGAATTAACAATCCCATGAAGAACGTTATTTGCACTATGCCAAGCACCCACATCTTCCATCTCTAATGGGTTCTTTATATTGAGGTAGACGGGGTAATATCTCGCACCCTCACCTACATCTTCCACAGATCCCACCTCAGGATAGTATGGAGAAGATGGAATTTCCAATTCTAGACCACGACTTAAATCCCTAATTCTATCTTCAGCAGACTCAGGAGTACCGAAATGCGTCCAGGGATTAAAGGATTCTATGTCATGGAAGTCGCGTCCTTGAAAGACAGCTTCTTCCTCTGCGATACGTCCCAGTAAATCACTTCTTTTGACACCAGTCGCGTGAGCAAGAGGGACAAGATTACCATCTGCATCGCGAACAACTGAATCTTTAAAGAAGTTATTGAATTGTTCAGTGTTCTTAAATACTTCTACATTCTTCCTTGTGCCTAGGTCACCCTTCTTGGGTACTGGAGATTCGGGATCATAGGCGTCCTTCTTTGTTGGCTTCTTCCGCAGCTTTAGATCTCTCTCCCTCTCCTCACCGGCAGCCTTGGGTGTAGCCATGCGTGTGAGGTCACGGGTGAGCCTGAATGTTCTGATCTCATCACGGCTACGATTTCCAACCGTGCCATCAATGATGTCATCAAAGATGTCCGATGCCGAGACGTAACCCATGTCACGGCTCCAGTTGGAAAGCTTCTCAAAGATCTTGTAAACCTTCTCGCCAACGTGTTCAGGTCGCCCATTAAGAACACGCTTGTCCTTACCGTATGCCCTAAGCATTTCGGCTACGGATTCCTCAGGCCTATGCGAAACGTGGTAATCCTTGCGAGAGACAAGATCAAGGAAAGTGGACTTTGGATCAAGTTTTTTAAGCTTCTCCTTGGGATCAGTAACTCCCTCGTTCTGAGCCTTGATCCTCTTGTTGGATTCATTGAGAATAAACTTGGGGATCTTTTGAGTGGCAGCCTTATTTACAAGGATATCCCACTCACTCTCTTCGATAAGATCAAGCTCTACAATGGCATGGAGGATTTCATGATCCAGTTGCTCTCTAACGTATTCACGCCTCTGGGCCTGGGTCCAGTTCGGGTCCATCTTGTCAAGAGCTATTGCAATCTTGCGAAGCTCTACTTCAAATCTCGCAAGTTCGTACTGATCTGTTAAAACCTTTTCGACGCGAGGAGATACAACGTCAGAGATCCCGATAGCGTCGAGATAATCCTTCATCTGCTGGATAACAGCAGACCTACGAAGCTCCTCTTCTGGCGTTAACGGGGTGCCGTTTCTGGCACTGCGAGCATTCTTGATTTCATCAAGAGTCTTCTTTTCAAGATACTCTGCATACCCAGGTATATCCCTCAGTTGTTTCCAGAGAGATTCTTTCTTGGCAGCCTTCTCTTGCTCAACCCTTTCAACCATCGGCTTGGGAATGTTCCGCTCAGATTCAATAGCGCCAGCAAAATTAGATGCATCCTGTTCGTCGGTAAAGAAGTCAAGAACCTCACGGTAGGGAGTACCATCCTCAAGGTTCCCCTCATCCACTACCGCAAATCCCTCTACACCAACCTTGTTTTCCTGAAATCCAGTTTCCCCCTCAGCTTCCCTTGCACCGATGTACCCCCTGGATGTCCCCTCGTTCTTGCTCCCCTTATTCCCCCTGGTTGTGAATCCACGCTTACGCTCACCATTCTGCGTGACAATCCAACCACGCTTCATAGGCTGGCCTTCGCCTACGGGTTCAACAACGGGTCCAGATGCAACAATCTGCGAACCAGGGCGACCTCGTAGCGTCTGGGCGCTAGTCGGAATAACCCTACGGGTCCTCTTGTCTACATCCCCGCGCTTCCTTGCGTCGGCCAGAATCTTCTCATACAAAGAAGGATCGTAAGATCTGGGTCGAGGTCGCAAAGCTGCCGTCACAGCATCCTGAGTAAGCAGGCCTCGCCTTCTTGCCTCTCCAAGGATAGCTATGTACTCATCCTCATTGTAAGGCTTGTCAACAAACCTAGTCGGCCTTCTCGTTCGGGGCTTTTCACCCTTCTTGGAAGGCTTTGTCTTTGAAGTTACAATCTCAGCATCACCCCTTCTCCGCATTTCCTGTATGATTGACCGTGCAACACGATTACCTATTCGGTTTGTATCCTTATCCTTCTGAGATCTAAAGAGAGGGTCCAACGATTCTCGTATGGGCCACCCCCCATCCTCATCTATATGTTCCCTTTTGGACTTACTGGAATTGCGAATCCCTTCAACCGCACGTCGATATTCAGCCTCGGAAAACATGGAAAGATCAGACTTTTCTTCCTGCCTTTGCATTCGGTCGAGTACGCTAAAGATCTTTTTCCTAGCCTGCTCCTTATTAGCTGCAACATCCGGGGTATCATTTTCTTGTGGGTCTAGCTGATCAAGATGAACTGCTTCACCATTTGACATCCTGTGAGTGAAGGCCATGAAGGCTTCATTTGCCTTTTTATCATCACCCCAATTTATATTCTTTGCATCGGCTAGATCGGTAATCTCCTTGTGAGTAGGAGCAATCGTACCACCGAATGCTTCCACCTCTGTGTCGATTTGAGCGCCAACGCCAGCGATCCATCTATTCCTAGCCTCAAGCTCCTGCTCTGCTTCAGCAGTGGCCCTGGCTTCATCCTCAGCAATGCTGCGTACCCTCTGGCTTTCCCGTTCTTCTCGCTTCTGCGTTTCAAGTTCGGTTGCCTTATCGAAGATCCTTCTACTTCTAGCAGCATCGATCCTGTCATACGCGGCTGAGCCTCCAGCAAACGTAAGAGCAGTGGGCGCAACAGATGCCATTAGCTCAAGGAATTCTGTCTTGGCCTTATCGGTTGCAAATGGAGATAGCTCCTCCCCTCTTTCTGCCCGGAAGAGAACTTCCTGAATCGTTTCTGTAAAGAATTCGCTGCCTGCTGCAATGGCCTTATCCCCGATAGTTTTCCGAAGTGTCTTAGTCGCAGCATTCCTAATCGAACTTCCTGCGGGGGAAGTCAGGCCAACGAAAATGTAGTCCATTGCACCAATGGGGCCTGAGTACAAAGCCTTCCTCGCAAACTCAAACTCTTCAGGAGTGGCTGCACCTTCCGCCCTGTCGGCGGCAACCATCTCTGCAAAACTTTGTGCTGCCATTGTCGCGATACCTGCGGTGGCACCGAGGGCTAGCTTAAGGAGGGGATGTGGTGCCCATGCTGCACCTATACGTAGGGCGGGGAGAGCTTTACCGAGAACTCCAGCAACAAGTTTAGCTCCGGGTCCTCTGCCAAGGAGATTGGCTCCATAGGCTGCACCCATCTGAGGGATCTGTCTTCCCAACTCTTGGCCCGCGAATGTCATGGCCTGGGATGCAGCGGGGAAGAATCCTTCTTCCTCATAGGTGCGTTCTACCGAGGGACCAGTCTGGCCTTCATGCTCAAATGCAGTTATGGGCCGGGGAAGGGCTTGCCTTCTCGCTATTTCAGCCTCATCAACACCTTCGATACCAGCTTCAAATTGCCGCTGGTCACCGGACAAGCCTCCGATGCCAGCCTGAATAGACGATGGAACTCCCTTTAAAGTTTCCCATCCAGACTGAAGACCAGGGATGAAACCTTCATCCGGCTTATAGTCAGGGAACTCTTCGGGGAACCTATCGATAAGAGCTAGCCTAGCTTCTTCCTTATCTACATCATCCGGAAAAGGAATGATCCTACCGGAGCGAGGCAACCGCACGCTGTAAGGCATTACTGATTCCAGCCACCGGAAATGTTCAAGTCAAGAGGAATATTACCCCCACCTCCACCAACCCCTTGAGCGAAGGGACCGACTTCTCCTGCTGACACTTGCTCGTAAAATTCTTGTAACAATCTATTCATCACAAGTCGAGCTTCCCGTTTTTGCGAGGGGGTTTTAGAACTCCGCAATAAAGCCTCTGCGTCTGTATACTTTCTCGCAGCTACAGGATCATTCTTAAGCCAAGCTTGAAATCCAGACATGACATTTGAGGTACGCCTTCCGCCAGCCAAAATCTCAGCCTCCTGAATTCCTGCACGCCTGCCAAGTTCAGCGTCCTGCGATCTCTGCATCGATTCAAGCATGCTACTTGCGGCTCCTCGCCGATAATGCTCAGCCATAATGCGGTCCCTATCGCGTATGCTTTGAGCATTCTGCTCTTGGATAGCTAGTTCTCTGCGACGATTAATCTCTGGGGCCAGATGCTTGGAGATCCCAGCAACGGAACCCAAGAAACTTTGCCCCGGCTGGTTGGCAGCTTCACTAACACCTAGGGCACCAGCAGAAATAAGACTAGCGTTTTCAGGATTAAAAAAGGCACCAATACCACTAGCTACACCACCGGCAGCCCTATCCCACCAGGGACCTTGGGCCTGCTGCTTAGCCACTTCCTTGATTTGCTCCTGACCGCCCTTTGCATAATCCTCCATCATCTTCATTCTCTCTTGGAATGAAAGCTGACCTGTGAAGTCATTCGCCTCTTGAAGTCTTGGAAGTGTGTGCTGAGGAGGTACTGGATCTCTACCTCCAGGGTTATTTTGTCCCGCAACTGCGGCTTGCTCTACTTCATTTAATATCTGACTGGCTTGTTCAATAGCAGGAATGTTTGTAATATTAGTAGACGAGGTAGGATCAAATTGAACTGCTTGAGTTACAGGAAGACCCTGCATCGGCATTTCAATAGGTTCAGTAGATGACTTTACAAGAGATTCTTCAAGGATTCTACCGGAATGTCTCATGGAACCCCTACTCATAATTTCATCTCGGATAGATTGATCACTAAGGCCAAGATTTCTCAATCTCAAAACCTCTTCGTCCACCTCCTTTCTGCGTTGGTAACGCTTCCAATCGGGATCGAAAGCTCTGAAAATCGGATTTGAACTCCATGGATTACCAGTATCGGTCTTATTTGTCTTATTTGGCTGAACCCTTCCACCATTATAAAACCCAATAACACCACCCCTTGCGGCCATGACAGGAGCCTGCTGAGGCATACCTCCCTGACCACCGGGTTGCTGTGGCATCCCCCCTTGGCCTGATAGCTGTGCCAAGTTCTGCTGTGAAACAGTTTGAGTAGGAGCTTGCTCTGGATTCTGACTCCGGTTACGGCGCTCCACTTCAAGGTTCACCATCCAGATGGGAGCAATGCTCTGCATCTGACCAGAAGCCATCCCTTGGATCTCCTGATTGCTAACGGATTCCAAGTCTGCCTGTATCTTTAGAAGATTGGGTCCAATCATATCTAACTACCCCGACATGCCCTTAAGGGCACCCATCATTCCAAGCGTTCCAAGGCCAGCACTTAGTGCCTTGCCCGTCTCACTTCCACCTTGGTTCATCACTGTCGCATCCATTGATGCAGTGGGAACGCCTCTCAATGCCCCGGCAAGGAATGATAGATTCTGTCGGGGATAATCTCTACCGGCAACAAACTGCCTTCGGATAGCATCCAGTGCTTGCTGCTCATGTTCACGCATTATGGCCCCCGGTCCAACAAGTCCTTGCATCCTAGCCATAGCTTGCTGCTGAGAGGCAGCACCAATGCCAGCCATCTCTCGACCGGCCCCCATGCCGAACTCAGCACCACGCATCCGATAAGCCTGCTCAGCGTTCATCGCGTCAAGCATCTGCTTTCCCGAATCCATTCCAAGCCTTCCGGCTTGCATGCGAGATGCTCGATCTCTTTCAAATTGAGACTGTGCTTGATCCCAAGCTCTATTAGATCCCCTTGCCTGAATTTCACTTCTCTGGTTAGAGAGATCCCTTCTTCTATTGATTGCATCGATAGCACTTCTAGATGATGGAGCAGATCCCATGCTGCTAGCTGCCATTGCACGCCCTCTCTCGCTAGCCTTTCGATCAAAATCTTTTTGTGCAAGATCCAACTCAATATCCGTAACGGCCTGCTGATAGGGATTCATGTACTGCTGTGCAGCTTGGCTGCCCCACATGGGATTAGTTGCTGCAATATTTCCAGCATTACCAGCCATGCTTTGAGCGTAATCAACCTGAGGGGTATCTGCGTTTGCGTAGTAATTGCCCATCTGTGCAGCAGTAGACGTTTGATCCCTGGCAAATTGAAGCTCAGGACGCTCACCAGCACGGTAAAGATCCTCGTAACCTTGAAATGCCATCTTCTCCATGGGGGAAAAGTCTGCAATCTGCTGACCGGTGTAAGCTTGATACGGCTGCAAGGACTCCATCTCAGCACGCTGCATAAGCCTTTCGTAAAAAGGCCTAATGTAAGCAGGCAGTTCAGCAGTGGTTACTTGAGTCGTATGTGCGGGATGCTTAGGAGGGCTACCCATAACAATCTCCAATCAATCAAACATAACTTCGTATACTTGATATGCTAATTTTCCGTTAAATCTTTCAAAGACTCTCTCCCAGCCTTTTCTACCGGGAACTTCTATTCCATCGCAATAGTTTTCTATCGCAAACTCAACTAGTGAAAACCAAATTGTATCCACATTGTCTAAAACATCTCTTCCGCCAGCCCAAGATATATGAAGTAATCTCTTCTCAGGATACTGACTTATAGATGTAACTATCGTAGCTAGAACTCTATCATGGGTACTAAGAACCCATACTTGATCATCACCCTTAACTGCATTCTCGTATACAGTTTGTGTCGTAGACCTTCCGTTAGACGTTTGAACTGAAAGCTCTACCTGTGACTCCAATTCAGGCCACACTAGAGGTACTGAATTTGTTGGAATAATAAAAAAAGCTACCTCGGGAGATGCCTTAAGGGATTGATCTCTCTCGGCTGGTTCGCGTTTCCGTTCCTCGACTCCCTCACGTTGTCCATCATTTGATGAAGCATCATCGCCCCGCTGTCCGTGCTTCCGTTTCCGATTCCGCTTACCACGTCTGCGGGAACTACGAATTCGCCTGCTGATAACCGAGCCTCCTGCACCCCGTCAATATTCGCGGGGATGCTGTCTGATAGCCCATGACCTGGGCCGTTAGTTAGACCTCCAGAATTGAAACCAACAACTCCACCACTGGATTTTTCATTCTTCTTCTTGCTCTTTTCTCTATCATTTATCATTTTCAACAAAAGTTGTTCAGACCATTTTCTATTCCTGTCCCTAAAATGTTGACCCTGCCCTTCATCCATGGCAGGACCCGTTGGAACGCCAGAACCGTCGCTCAACCCATGCCATGTACCCAGTCTTTCGCGCCGCCCCTCGTTAACCTCGGACCAAGCTTCATCACTACTCAAGCCAAATTTATTCATCATTTTGTATCTCTGACGAATCTCCTGCTCTGATGTAGGAGGATATACTCCAGTGGCATCAGCCCTAGCCTCGATCATCCTTTCCTGACGCCTGCGAATCGCATCGGCTCTAGCATCTCTTAGATGATCTAGATTAGTTTCCCTAGGATGAGAAGGAATGTATTCCTCATCATATTCGGTAATTACACCACCAATTACCCCAGGCGAATCAGTCCCAAGGTAACCCTGGTACAAAATTCGCCTAAGATCTTCAGGTCGGAATTGCTCAGGAAGTCTTACCCTTCCGCCATTTTCAAAACCAACAACTCCACCCCTAGCCGCCATCATAGGCTGCTGAGGCATAGGAGGGCCTTGGGGCATAGGGGCACCCTGAGGCATAGGGGGGCCTTGCGGCATGGGGGGAGCCTGCGGAATAGAAGGCTGACTTCCCATCTGCTCAAGGGCAATTGTACTTTGAATACCACCACCGAGATCACCCATTCCGACATCAAGGTCTAGTTCTTCTGCGTCCATTTCAGACATGACTTCTTCGACTAATTGAAGAAAAGCCTCTTCTCCGAACATCCTCTTGTATTCGTCCTTAATGTCATCCGCAGTAAGCTCGCCAAAACTCATCTCAGGATTGCGAATGGCTTCGCGAGTAGCCTCTTCAAGCATTCCCGCATCATCCATTTCTGGATCTCCCAACCCTGGGCTAGGCATAGAAGTAGGGGCTCCGTAACTAACCTGATCTTCCATAAAGATATCTTCAGTTGGAGTTTGAATGTCCATCGAAAAGTCTTCGACCATCCCACCGTTTTGATATCTAGGCACTGAAGCCAATCCGCCGCCTCTAAGACCTAAGTTCGCGTCAGAACCACCGCTATTAGTGTTTACAGCATCAACAATAGAACCTCCGGGTGAACCACCATACTCAGGAGAGCCGGGATCTCCAGAAACTGGAGTCGTTCCAAGCCCGTCATAATAATCTTTATCAACTTCACCTTCAGGAGTAACCCATGTTCCAGTTTCAGGGTCATAAGTTGGCCCATAGTGAGGGACCATCATTCCGCTTTCCGAATCGTGACTAAACCCAATGGGGATGGGCCTGCTGACGGGTCCAATATTATTGTCTCTCATATATTCAACTGGATTCAAAAGAGAACTGATATCATGAGTTCCATAGTCACCATAATTAGGAGAATAGGGTGATGCATTAGGGCCAGTTACCCTCCAATTATCACTACCTCCAAATTGAGGTCTTCGACTTTGAAATTGAGGTGAATATCCCTGAGTCAATCCACCGTAGTACTGAGGTGAATATCCTGGGGTTCTTGAATAAGAACTTTCGTAAGGACTATAGCCGTGAGAACTATATGGATCGTAATAACTTCTTTGAGGAGAACGATTTACTTGAGAACTTCCATTCCCTCTATATCCAGATACACGCTTTTCCCTTGATGAACCCGAATTGCCTCCCATAACTCTTTCCATAAAGGTGAGGGGGGGCTTAGCATTCTGTTGAGCAAGCTTTCCCCACATGTCCTTTTCACCACCCATTACATCATACCTCCCATACCGCCCCTACCGAAGGTGTTAAACTGTTGAGGCTGAAATGATCCAATGCCGCCACCGGGCATGCCACCACCGTACTGCTGCTGAAACCTATTGTAGGAAGGGGCAAATCCACCTCCCATTACACCTGGGTTCATGCCACCCATACCTCCTCCACCCATTCCACCCATGCCGTATTGAGGCTGACGCATAGGCTGATTAAAACCACCGAATTGGGGTCGGCCCATCTGACCCATCTGACCCATCTGGTTCATCTGGTTCATCAATGGTTGAAAGTAAGGCGGCATCCCGGCCTGAGGCTGGGCTCCTCCCATCTGGCTACTCGGCGGCTGTCCATACTGAGGAACACCTCTCAACGCACCAGCCTGCCCAACAGGTCGCATTCTTTGACCATCACCCTTACTGGCTTGCCCCCCCCTACCTCCGGGGTCTTCATTTGGGTTACGCCTAAGCCAAGGAGATTTTTGATACCGATCATCAATCCCATCGTTATCTGAATCTTTAAAATCACGAGTAAACGCCGCCCCCGGAGGGGCGTTAAGGCGAGAACCCCACTCCCCCCCACCATGGT
>Ga0080013_1004057_pt1 | contig 14715 bp, 22 predicted proteins | sample ETNvirenome_6_85_FD_69236 | JGI IMG/M metagenome (GOLD analysis project Ga0080013, IMG submission 69236) | Marine viral communities from the Pacific Ocean - ETNP_6_85 (SPADES assembly) (version 2) | ecosystem: Environmental > Aquatic > Marine > Oceanic | place: Pacific Ocean | collected 2013-06-19
ATTCCAATCCGCCAAACCAGCCCTGGAGGGCTAACTATATGTATTTGACGTACAACACAATCGACTGGACCTGGTGCAACGACCAGGCTACCAACGGTCTGACGGCGTCTATCCTAGAACGTAAGGATTGCATCGTTGACCAGATTGCAGAGTTTGAACGGCTGCTGGGACAGACGAAGTCCTGGAATCGCCGGGCCAAGTACCGTGAGCGTTTGCAGGAACTGGCCGGTGCCAGGAAGGAACTGGATGCCCTGCACGGACACATTGTAAACGTCCACCATGACAACACCTGCAAAGGCGCTGACGGTGATATCAAGGGCACCGTTTTTGGGTCCCAGGAAGTCAGCAATTACGGGGGGTCAAAATGATCGTAAATGAGCAAACCAAGCACCCGGTGCCTGAGGACCAGGTAACGCTACAGAACGTGATTAGACGTGCTGTCGATGCACTGCAGTCTGCCGGTGGAGGTTCACCCCTGGCTGATCAGTACGCAGGCCTGGTCGACGCTAAAGGCATCATAACGAAGCACCTGGAAACCCTTCGGAAAGGCATCATCCAGGACTACGGTGACCAGGCGCTCGATGAGCACCTGCAGGCTGAACCAGGGACCGACGTGACCTTTCAGTTCAAAGGCATTTACTACGTTGTCGACCTGGACGTGTATCAGCCTAACCGTATCAACTGGAAGGCCGTAGCTGGCAACTGGTCCGACGAACCTATCTACGAGGCTATCGTCGAGCACCACAGGGATACCAGGCCTGCAGTCCGGATCAATACCGGCACCATTGTAAGGTGACATTTAGAGCGTCCTGGAGGGCGCTCACTAATGTTTCTTTTAACATTCGGACCTGGACGCACCAGGGATCAATAGAGGGCTATAAGATGGCACATGAGTTAGATACCTTCGCTGACGGCAGGGCCAGGATGGTCTACGCTGAAGGCATACGACCCTGGCATGGTTTAGGCCAGGAAATTACTAACCCCTACGATATACCCGGGACCTGTAAGGAAGCCGGGCTAACCTTCCGTTATGTTGTGGTCCAGGACAAAGTCCGGATCCAGGACGCTGACGGGATCGAGTATCCTACCTGGGCGGACTACAACCGGACCGTAGTCAAACGTGAACCAGGCGTCGGTGATGTTCAGTTAACCGGTGTCGGATCTCACTGGCAGGTCAAAGGGCACCAGCCCCAGGACCTGGTCGCATTCTTTCAGGAAGTATCACACCGGGTCGAAGGCACTGCCAGGATCACAACTGCCGGAAGTCTTCGCAGAGGCGGCTGTGTATTTGGTGCGGCCAAGTTTGACCGGGAAGTTCGGGTCTTTGGCCAGGACCCCACTAACTTCTACCTGGTTTATCTAATGTCCGTTTACAAGGCATCCGATAAAATCATGCTGACCGGTGTAAATGTTGTCTGTAATAACACCTTCGAGGCGGCCTTTAATCGGGACGGTGCCGGGGCTATCAGTCTGCCGCACTACGGGACCCTGGACGATGACGCTGTCGATAGCCTGGTCGACCGTATAGGCCTGGTTGATTTGTCGGCGGTCGAGGACGACCTGACTAAGTTGGTCCTGGTCGATCTTAACCAACGTGACCGGGAAGATTATTTTACCCGGGTCCTACTGGGCGAAGCTAACATCATGTCCCTGACTGATAAGCGTATGCAAAAACTGGAAGACCAGTTGACCGAGTTGGAGCGTTGTTACATCGGTGGTCCAGGCCAGGACCAGGCTGTGCGCCAAGGTACGGCATACGGTGCCTGGAACGCTGTGACCAACTGGGTCGATAGGCCTGACCCTAACCAGGCTACCGGTCGTCGGTCGACGGCTGAGGGCAAGTGGTCGTCGATCCTGTACGGGTCGTCGTTTGATTCTGGTCGACAGATCAAACGCCGGGCCTGGGATAATGCCCTAGCACTTGCGGCTTAGTCTGGTCGGATGGCTACTCTGGATTATCGTGATTACTACGGGCCTGGTCTTTGGTGTGATCTGGGTCCTGGTCGAAATTCTGGACTGGCTGACCGGCAATAAAGATTAGCGCCTGCCCTGGGGCGCAAGTACCAGGGTCCTCCTATCCGGCTCCAAGCCGGAATTGGCCCCCCTGACCGGGGGCCTTTTTTTTGCCTGGGTCCCAGGTCCTGGATTCTCTAAGGCTCACCACGGGACCCTGATTTGACCCCTGGCTACCCCATTACCCTACCCCTGAAAATGCAGTGGCGGCCATCTGAGGGCCTTCAAAACGGGTCCCAGGGGGTTTCTAGCCTGGAAATCCGGGAAAATGCCCTGGATTCTACCCTTTTTTCTGTGGGGTTATTTAATTTCCGCTTTTTTTGTGTGGTTTTTTTGGGTCCGCCGGACCGCCGCCTATGGGGCGGCTCATCGAAAAACCAGAAAAAGCCGTCGTCACGATGGAGAAACCAGAAAAAGGCTCCGTCACGATGGAAACTCTTCATCAAAATGAGGGAATTTCTTTGGCCGAACGTAGGACTTCTTTGTTTTCATTCGCTTCGGCTTATACGGAGAGTCCTTAGCGACCAGGTTCCGGTATCTTGTCGCTGCTCTCCTACGCTTTGCATCATCTCTGTCCATTAAAAAAGCCATAGAAATCAATAAGACGTAGGTGCCCTACGCCGCTAACCAACTTGGTAGTGTACAGCCGTATTATCACCCACGGATTCCCGGTATATGGAGGCTCCGCCCAGGCCTGCCCTAACTAATGGCACTCTACGGTGTTTCAAGAAGGTCCGTCTTGAGACCTCGGTTGTACACGTCAGCTTTCTATCTGATGGCAGGACCTCTACCCTGCATAATTATATGGTCAGATGCCATTCCCTCTAAGTATGTAAGTAATAACTCCTATGTGGTTGATGTTAAAGGTTAAATCGTTAAAAATTAAACGGCGGCCCTAGTAATGGAGAGAAAGCCTACCTTTACACCTCCATCTAAAGTATACTTATCAAACCTTTAACCCTTATTACTATAGGGTAGGCCTACTGGAGTCTTCGGACTAGGGTTAAGAGCCACTGCATGGCCTGCTTATGAATTATAGACTATATAAACATATAAGATCAATGCGTAGCCTCCGTAAGGAGGTTCAAGTCCGTCTAAAGCGTCAAGGTTCTGTCCCTCTGGATAACATACTTAATCGTGCTATCCGTAAGATCGAACAGATCCAGAAAGCTACTGCTCCTCCCAAACAGAAACAGAAGGCCCTCGAAGAGGCAATGACGATCTACCAAGGTCTTCAGAAGGTTGCCGTTCCTGAGCGTCAGGATTATAATCCTAATCGAGAGATGTCTCTTGAGCATTACGCTCACAGTGGAGGGCTTGGGTATCACAATGTTTCCTGGAAATATATGGGAGCACATGCTGAAACCCGTGGGTCTCCTAAATACGACGAGTGGTTCAGATCTCCTGCCTGGAGGAAGAAGTGGGAGAAACCTGGCTCACTCGAAGACACTGACTATTGGGCAACTAGAAAATGGAACTCACCCTTGACTTACTTGAGCCGTACTTAACGATAGAATCTGAGCGGTCCATCAAGGCCGCTAACGAATACACAAAAGATGTACTAGATCGGTGTATGTTGACCGAGCACCTGAGTGGCGTAAAGCTACCTTGGGGTTCACCTGATAAGTTCCGTTTACGTAAAGGTGAATGCACTATCCTGGCCGGGATAAACTCCTCGGGTAAATCCCTGGTCGCCGGACAGATACTCCTGAATGCCATGGAGCAGGGAGAGAAGTGTCTGTCTGTCTCTTTAGAGATGAGTCCTGTTGCACAACTGGTCAGGATGTGGCGTCAGGCCTCCTTACAGCTTAAACCAAGCATGGACTTTGGTCTGGGCTTTAACTTCTGGTGCAAGGACAAGCTGTACTTCTTCGACAAGATGGGCAGCGTTGATCTTACGACCCTCATGGCCAGCATCAGGTACAGCCTCGATCATTACGGGACCAGCTTTATTCTTGTTGATTCCCTGATGACCATCTCAGGCATAGCTAATGATGACTACACCGCTCAGAAGCAAGTGGTCTGTGATCTGGCTGATGCCTGCAGGGAACTGGACCTGCACGTTATCCTGGTTTGCCATGCAAGGAAATCAGGCAGTATCAAGGACCGTTTAGATAGATTTTCAATCAGGGGTGCAGGCGAACTGGCAGACAGGGTAGATAATGTGTTACTCTTAGGTCGTTACTACTCTGACCGCCCGGACGAACCAGATGCCTACCTCAGTGTTTCAAAGGCCCGACATTGGGACATGGGAGAACAGGACCTTGATCTCTTCCTTGACCTGGCCTCCCTCAACCTTGTGGAGGAAAACCAAACCCCAAGAAAAATCGAGATGGATGATGACAACTGGCCCAGTGGAGAAGAAGATGAAGGATCAGGCCTGGAAGAACTTTGAAAGAAGGGTAGCCAAGGTAACTGGGGGGGAAAGAATCCCTATCATCGGTAGGCAGCAGTTAGACATCCGGCACCCGTACCTTGGTATTGAATGCAAACACAGGAAGTCCATTCCTAAGTGGCTCTTCACTGACGCATGGAACCAGGCCGTCCAGGGTTCAAAAGGAGAAGACCTCATCCCTACTGTGGTGGTAGGCGAACGAGGAACAACTCAGACCTTTGCAATCTTGAAACTCGAAGCCTTAGTAGAACTCCTGGCCATGGCCCTCGATGAAGATCATGTAGTAGATAGAAACGCTTTAATTTTATGAGTGCTACGACTAGCTGGTGTGGCTCCCGTGCTTTCTAGTCGGCCCTCCAAACCTCAACGGGAGCAACCCTATGACATTTAGAACCACCCTCGGTGAAACTGTTTTCAAGCAGAAGTACGCCTCCAATCAATACGAGCAATGGGATGACCGAGTTAACACCATTGTCAATGACATCTGTGGAAACAGGAACGGGACCACACACCACATCATGGCCAAGTCGGACCAGGATCACCTGGCCCACGTCATGTCCAAGTTCCAGGTTATCCCTGGGGGAAGGTACATCTACTACGCAGGTCGAGATCCCTCGGCCTTGTTCATTAACAACTGTTACCTCTTACGTTTAGAAGAGGATACGAGGGAAGAATGGTCCGCAGTTACACAACGAGCAATGAGTTGCCTGATGACCGGAGGTGGAATTGGCATAGATGTAAGCGTTGCCCGTCCCAGTGGACGCCAATTACGGCGGACGGGAGGTGTTGCCAGTGGCCCGATTCCACTGCTGTACACTATAAACGAGGTAGGAAGGAACGTGATGCAAGGTGGGTCAAGACGATCCGCTATGTATGGAAGCCTGAACTGGCAGCACGAAGACGCCAGACAGTTTATGACCCTGAAGAACTGGCACATGATGCCGATAGGGACCAGTGGGATGATGATCTCTGAGGCTAAGGAACAGGACTTCAACTACCCTGCCCCCCTGGACATGATGAACATCAGCCTCAACTACGATGACGCCTTCCTGAATGCCCTGAAAAATAAGGAGATGCCTGACATCTTCATGCAGAACTGCAGGCAGGCCCTGATGACAGGGGAGCCTGGCTTTAGCTTTAACTTTGGAGACAAAGAAAATGAAACACTACGAAATGCCTGCACAGAAATCAGTTCAGAATCTGACAGTGACGTGTGTAACCTGGCCTCGGTCAACATGGCGAACATTGAAACGATTGAAGAGTTTAAGAGTGTGGTCCAGGTTGCGTCAAAGTTTCTGGTGTGTGGTACGCTACGAGGAACCCTCCCCTACGAAAAGGTTAAAGTGGTCCGGGAGAAGAACAGGAGACTCGGGCTAGGTCTGATGGGGTTGCACGAATGGCTTCTCAAGAGGGGCTATGCCTATGCTATGTGCGACGAACTAAAACGATGGCTAAAGGTTTATAAAGATGAGTCAGAACATGCTGCCAACGAGCATTGCGATAGATTTTTTGTGTCTCGGCCTAGAGGCTATCGGGCTATTGCTCCAACGGGGACGATCAGCATACTTGCTGGAACTACCAGTGGAATTGAACCTATCTACGCAGTTGCTTACCGCAGACGCTACCTTACAGATGGAACCAAATGGAAGTATCAGATTAGTATTGACGGCACTGCCGAGTCTCTTATTAGAGGAGGGGTCTCCCCAGACAAAATTGAAACCGCACTAGACCTTGCCGCCGAGCCTGAGAGGCGCATCAAGTTCCAGTATGACGTGCAGAAGTACGTGGACCATGCCATCTCCAGCACCCTTAACCTTCCATCCTGGGGGACAGAGTTAAACAACGAAGGGACCGTAGACAAGTTCGCCCATACTGTGGCAAAATACGCACATGGTTTGAGGGGGTTGACGTGTTACCCGGATGGTTCCAGAGGTGGCCAACCGATCTCCACAGTTCCCTACGAAGAGGCCATCCAGAAGAGAGGGGTTGTCTACGAAGATAATTCTGAAGAGCAATGTCTATCGGGAGTTTGTGCTTTATGAAAAATTTTAATCTTGTTAAAGTTTGTCCGGAGTCACTTGATTCTAGTTATGTTCGATCTCATTGTTTAGTATTAAGTATCTACGATCATGCTAAGATGCGTATAGATTCAATTGATAAGGATGGTTTTAAGTGGTTCGATTGTGGTCGTTCAATAGGTTTAGTTGCTCCGTACGAGGCCCAGCCTGAATGGGGGAGCATAAACTGCGCCGAATTTATAGCCTATAGAATGGAAGCCATAAAGAAAATAGGTGAGATGAAGAAGCCTAGAGTCGTGCCTGAATGGTTTGATGAAGAAACGCCAGTAGAAATGCATTGGCCTTGGGACTCTGAGTGTAAACCTATTGAGGAAGAAATAGGTTATAAACCATCCATGAGAAAAATGAGGTCGTGGATGAAAGTAAGAAAGTCAGATGAAGTATTGTGGAACTACTACCTTACAAAAGGTGAAGGTATAGAGCCTAAGATATGGCATGATGATTATGAAAAATTCTATGATGGAGAAGACCTTGATTGGTATAGTGATCTTCCTGGGTATGAGACTAGTCGTGGTGTTTATATGAATGATGGTGAATACGCAACAGCTAGTGATTCAAAACTTGTATGGGAGAACCTTAGGTATTGAGTTTTGATAAACAAAAGAGATGGGACAGTAAGGCCTACCGTCAATTCGTAGCCACTCTCCCGTGTGCTAAATGTGGGATAAGAGATGAGACCATTGTCCCTCACCATTTAAGGCACAGGTATTCACCATATTCGGGAGGGGCTGCCTACAAGGCATCGGATATATTCACAATGCCCCTGTGCTTTACGTGCCATGACAAGCTGCACAACGGCGACAGGGATGTCGTAGACTGGCAGGCTGAATTCATCTTCAAGACGCTCGATGAAGCTACTCGGGCAGGAGTGCTGGGGGTCCTATGATCTCAGACGCAGAGGTAGAGAAGGCCATAGACTACATCAGAGACAACTCAGGCGCAGCCGCCAAGGCCAAGGCTGATCGACTCCACATTGAGGTCTTCAGGAAATCTAAACATGCTATTTTATTTGGGTTGTCCCCGGAAAAAACAGTGGCCGCATCCGACGCATGGGCCTATGCCCACCCTGACTACATAGAATTACTGGAGGGATATAAGGTTGCAATCGAACAGGATGAGAGGTTAAAATGGCTTATGGAAGCCGCAAAACTAAAGGTAGAAGTCTGGCGAACCGTCCAGGCAAATCAAAGGGCAGTGTCTTTCTCATGACCCCCCAAGAAATTATGCAGGATGAGGAGAACGCCCAGGGTTGGGCGCATCAGCAAGAGATTATTCAACGTCAACTAGAGGAATCTAAAATGGCAACATTCGAGCAGAAGGACAACGAGGGAGCGCTGTTTAAGGAGGAGGACAAGAAGAGTGACCGTCACCCGGACATGACAGGCAAGGGCCTGATCGCAGGGACCGAGTACCGGATAGCGGCCTGGTCCAACACCAGTAAGGCAGGGAAGAAGTACCTGAAGGTAACCTTCTCCCTTCCACAGGACAACGGAGGCCGTAACAACGAGGCTGACGATCTACCGTTTTGAGCGTCCACACAATTGAGTACTCCGACGGTAGAAGTATAGAACTGGAGTTCGACCCTAAGAAGCACTACTACATGGTGGACGGGGCTTACGTCCCTGCCACCACTACGGTGCTGGACAACATAGCCAAGCCTGCGCTGTTGCCGTGGGCTGCCTCTATGGGGGCTAGGTGGTTCCTGGACAATACGTCCATGGTCCCGGAGCAGGGAGACAAGGCACCGTACCCGGTCTTTATGGATGGTAAGGGTCTTGACGAGATGGCTAAGGGCATTCGTAATGCCTTCAGGAAAACCAATCGAGAGGCGATACAGATAGGACAGGACGCTCACCAGTACTGCCAGGATGCCATCGAGTGGAAGCTGGGCCAGAGTAAAAAGATCCCAACCCTCCCCAAAAATGAACTGACTGCTAACTCCGTTAATGCGTTCAGGAACTGGGTCAAGGAACATGAGATAAAATGGTACGCGGCAGAACTGAAGGTCTACAACCGTACGCATAAGTATGCTGGTACTGTGGACGCAGTCGCAGAGGTTGATGACGAGTTCTGTGTGATTGACTTCAAAACATCCAAGGCTGTCTACTCATCTCATCACCTGCAGTGTGCAGCTTACGCAGACTGTGTTGAGGATATCTACGGTAAGGATGTAGATTGTTCCTATGTTCTGCGCCTGGATAAAACCTCTGGTGAGTTCGAGGCCGCCAAGTCAACGGAGATGGCAGAGAATCTCAACGGTTTCCTGGGGTTCCTTGCAGGTTACCGGAGGATCACAGCACTGGAGAACAGTAATGGCAGGTGAGTCTCACACAACGGAGGCCCTTACGGGGATGCTCCTGTTCCACACCTCCTCTGCTGCTGCCCTGGCCTCCCTCTTAGCACACCGGGGCGACATGGTGAAGGAGATCTATGAGGCTATTGACAGGTCTGTGGCTGAGTCTAAGAGCATAACTGAACATGCCTTGTGGGAAACAATCAGGGACTTCTTCAACCCTGAGATTGATCGTATCAGTGGGATTGTCAACAGGCACCCGGAAGGGGAGAACATCATTAAGTTTCCGGACGATGCCGCATGAAGATAGAACTAGAGTGGTACGAGGCCGAGATGGCCGCCAAGGTTGGAATGGCCCGTGCCTTCTCTAGTTTTAGAGCAAAGCATGACGCTCACAAGTACGGTCTTAAGGAAGGGGAGTTTGGGTTTTTCGAGATGGACATCCGGGGAGCGGCTGCAGAGTGTGCAGTCGCTAAAGGTTTAGGTTTGTATTGGGATGGTAGTGTCGATACCTTTCACGATAAGGCAGACATTGGGGATAACATCGAGGTGCGCTCTGTAAAGGATACACAGAGGCAGTTGTTGGTCAGGCCTAACGACCCTACCGAGGGAAGGATCTACGTGCTTGTCGTAGACCTGTGGCGCATGGGGACCCACCCCAGCTACCTAATACAGGGTTGGTTACCAGGGGAAGAGTGTAAGCAGGAGAAGTACTCGACTGACTTTGGGAGAAAGGACAGGCCACCCTGCTATGGGATACCCTCCCATGAACTCTACCCTATAGACGATCTCTGGTGTGAATCCTGCAGTGGCATGGGAGTTATGATGCAGGGATAGTAGCTATCTCTTTTATCCCGAGAACATTCTTAGTAGGTATGTACCAGAGGTTCCCCCAGTAGTCTTTCTCTTTAGTCATGGCCAAGGTAGTCCAGTCCCTGGTCTTCTTCACTAGAAGCCCGTACGTTTTTGTTGGTATTGACTCAGGCTTATACTCAGCCCAACTGGACTCCGTGTAGGCGTCTATCCAGGAGACCTCTACTATTTTGAGTTCTTTTTCTTTTTTTCCAGTGGTCCGGGGAGTATCCACCCGAGCACCATTGGGGCTATGAATATCAGTATCAGTAACCATCCACCCATCTCGACCAAGGACCCTAACAGGGACCAAAAATTATCAGGAGCGCAATTATTCATAGCAGAACTTGATGTTGATCCAACCATCACCTCCGTCGCAACGTCCGCCACAGCCGCAGTCGTCAGTCCCCCAACAACCAGTCCTGCAGTCCCGGACACTGCGTTCCCCACAAGAGCACCTGTCGTCCCCAGGCTGCTGACTATCGCTGCTTTCTTGAGCGTCGTACATCCTACTGTACAGGCACATCCGGCGATGACCACCAGCCAGTGACCCAACCGACCACGGCTATGATCACTATGACCCCTACGGCTGCCCAAAATCTTTTCTTTCCAGCGCTTAAATCTTTCCATTTTTGCATGTTAATTCCTATTAGATAGTTGCTCGTTTAGCTTCTTCAGACCATCAGACGTAGTGGATGAAAACATAAAGGGTAACAGCCCATGTACCAAAGCAGTCAACGATAAAAGAAATAATTTCCATGATAACCACCAGGCAAACTTTGCATGTCTCCACCAGGTCATTTGAACATCGTATAAATGATTCATAGCACCTTCGCCACCACGATGTTCCCATCCTTGTTTGTCTTCAATTCTACGGTCCTCTCTTCGCAGGTGAATCGGGTCTTCCCGGAGGCCGTGTCTTTCCAGCCATTTCTTTTCAGCGTACGTTTCATACTTAGACATCCAGACATCCCCATCTCAACCCATTGACCTGTGCTTGGGTTTTCCCAATGCCCCATCCATTCCTTTAGGTTATCGTTCATGTACAACAGTAATACAAACATGACTTCCACTCTAGTGCGCTCCATTCTGTGATTTAATTTGGGCAACCTTATCCTTGAGTATTTCCACCTTCTGTTCTAGCGCCTCTATCCTTTGTCTGTAGAAGTCCAGAGTAAGTGCTTGCTGCCTGTCAAATGGAGCCTCACCTCCCTCTATCATTGCCTGTAGCTTTGTGAACTCACGGCTGAGATGCTCGATCAACATGTACTGTTCTGCATCATCCGGGAGCGCCCCGAGTTCACCCCGGGGCCACAGTTCAGAGAAGGTACTGTTCTTGGTAACTGCTGATTGCATAAGGATGTAGTTTGTCTCGACCTTATTCAGGCGTTCCAGAACTCCGAAGTATCCCCATGCCCCAACACACACCGTACCTATTAAACCTATAAGGTTTCTTATAGGCATCCCAACAGAGGTCTTGTCGCTTAGATTGACCCCCTCATCCGCCACTGCTTAACCACCTTGTAAACAATGACCCACCTATACCTGATAAGCCTACAGTAGCTAAGACGACACCAATGCCTATGCCTCTTGTGCGTTCCAGTTGTTGGTCCAGTTTATCCAGGCGATCATTCTGCTCTCTAACCATAGTCTCAAGGCTATCGACCTTTTGGATTAGTTTCCCAATCTCAAGATCGCTTACCTCACTCATCACGACTCCTCGAAGTCCTGTTGTACTTGCTCCTTAGGGGGAGCCATGCCTTCCGGCCTTTCAAAGACCTGTGCATTTAATCCAGAAAAGACCAGGCAAGTCCTGACCTCACTAACGTGCAGGACAGCAGCAGTCTGAGTGTTTGGGTTATGCAAGACTACTACGCCTGTAATAGGTGTTTCCTCAAAGGTCATTGAGATGTGTAGTGCGTAGTCTGTCGTTAGCGCACCCATCATCTCTGTCATACCTGGAGTACAGACAGAAAGGTATGGGATCATTAGCTTCTGAGAGTTTTCAGGTGCTCCGGCAGATATGGGGAATGCTACAAGTGCGGCCAGGCCCAGGAGAAGGGCTTTCACAGACCTACTCTACTACCCACGTTAAGAACCTCTTCTGGATAATCGGCGTAGTACTTTACTTCCTGGCCAGTTCCCTCGATGTTCTCAAAGAGTTCCTCAGCATCGACAGCATCATAACCCCACTGAGTCCACAGCTTTACAAAAGCAGTGCGCTGTATGTTCTTGGCGTACTTAGAGGCGAACTTTGAGGAGTTAGCCTTGTCCGCAGTACGGGCATACCTTACTAATGACTTCAACATGGCGTCACTGGTAATGATTCTCCCCAAGTTGTTCAGGCCAACTAGGAGTGTGAACGCAATAGCAGCCCCCGTAGCACCACCAAAAACCCCACTACCTGCTACAGCACCGGCCTTAGCCACACCACCAGTGATGGCTGATAGAGCACCCTTTGTTCCGGCCAACGGTATACGCCTAGCGGCCATAGTTGCCAGGTCCATGTTTATAGGATACCTGGAAAGGATTGTCCCTAAGTCATCGAGAGTCTGTGTAGTTAGTCTGGAGCCTGTCCCTTTCAGGAGTTGTTTAAGGGTTTCGTTGGCCCCGACGGGAAGTACGCCACCTTCATAACCTAACCCCTTCCTGAACACACCAAGGTTGAACTTCACAGGGATCTCCATCCCGTATACCATCCTGTCAACCTGGGCCATGCCTCCTGTTTGTCCGACCATGGAACTGTTTATAGCCTTTGAGAGATAAAGACGAGAGGCAGCGTTGTATGCGTCCTTCCCCATTATTGTTCTCATTGTTTTTAAGTACTGGGGATCTCTGGCATTGAACGCAAACGTGAAGAGTTCGTCAGCCTCCTTACTGCCCGGCTGAACAAATCCTCCTGTGAGAGCCTTCTCATCCCAGAAGCGTTCATTCACTTTAGTGAATTGCTTACCTGCTGTCCCTTCAGTAACTTGCTTTGTTAACTCCACAGATCTATTGGCGGCATTGTACGCATTGGCAACAGCCTTCCCTTCTGCCATGCCTGCGGCCTCAAGCGCAGCAACCATGTCCGTGTTTACCGATTCCTTCAAAGCCTTCCTATACTCCACCGCCGCACCACGATCCACACTAGGAACCAGGTGCTTTAGGTCCTTATTCACCCTCTCTTGTAGATTCCTGATCTGCGCTATGGTGGCAAACTCTTGTAACTCGGACATCTCATTAGCCCACAGCTGGGCGCTCTCTAATTCTGCTGGGTTAACATTTACAGGCTCCCCACTTCTTTTCAGGGGGCCGCCCCTGGCCTCCGCCAATACGTCATCAGCGGCCTTTGTTATCCGGGCTGTCGGGACTACGTACCCCTGGGGGTAACCATCTAACCCAGGAAGGGTCGCTGCTTTTTTGTCTGCTATCTCGTATAGACGCTCATGTTTTTCTACCCTCTTTACACCGAAGTCCTTTGCCCCCTGGTAAGCCATGCTGGATACTTCTGCATCTGACTTTGCTTGGCCTGTCGGTCCTGAAGGAGATATCTCATCGAGCATCCTCTCTACATTCTTTATAGACTGTCCAGCGGCGTACCCGGCACTTTTCCTGATGTTGCTACCGGCTACGGGGATAGGTGCTATTGCCCCACCGGCCTTACCAAAGGCCGTTCCGGCGGCTACGTATGGTTCTGTAGGGATCTGCCCGGCTAAGACCCTTCTAGTGGGGTCCATCATAATCTTCGGCGCTCCCCTTATGGCTTCAGGCATCTTTACACCACCTGCGACAAACCGTTCACTGAAGGGAACAGTCTCAGGTAGATAAGACTTCAGTACACCTGCAGGACCACTCTGCCTCATCCTGTAAAACTCATTTAAGGCATTTATGTTTTGAGGGGTGATCTCACTTAACCTTTCCGCCGCACCAAGTTGGTGCTCGGCTTTACTAAGTGTCTCCTCTAGTCCCCTTACTAACTTTGGCTTTAACCCCATTATTGACTGACCAACCTTCCGGCCAGCCAACCCCAGACCACCTAAAGCTACTTCAGGAAGTGTTCCCCACGTCATCCCCTGCTGTGCTCTACCAAAAATAGTATTAGGGTCGGAGAACATGGCGCTGTAAGCCTTCTCTCCTAGAGTATCACCGCTAAAGTCAAATTCACCCAGGGGGGTGGTTGCCAAAGGACCCTTACGTATGACGTCGCTTATTGCGCCGCCCGTTACAGCCATCAGGGTGGTCATCAAGGGTATAAGGGCAGCTACCTTTGCCTGGGCAGGTAGGGTCCTGAACAACTGCACTGAAGGGGCTATGGCCTGGGCCAGCATAGGCCCAAGAATAATACCTACGTTGGTCATAAACTGAGGGCTGCTTAACTCGTTAGACCAGTCTATCTGGTCCTGGAACTCTCCAGTTATTCCACTGTAGTCCTTCCCTGCCAGGTTTGCCATTGTCGGCCCAGCAGGAGTAATCTCAGCTTGTCCTACAAGGTGGCTGACACCACTGTACCTGTCTCCGTAAAGAGACTTGGTTATTTTATCTAACCAGTTCTGGTTGTTTGTGGTTTGGTTCGCCAGGTTATCGGCAGGGCTTGCATCAGGAGATGAGGTTGTGGGCTTCATCTCGTACTCGTTAGCTATCCCCTGGAGATCCTGCTGCTCTACTGCCAAGGCATCAGGAACAGAGGGGACATCATCATATTGCGGAACTTGAGGGGCTGCCGTTTGAGGAGTGGTTGTAACTCCCTGACTAACACCACCTCCCTCTAACTCCAGTAGCTTCTGGTTAAGAAAGTTGTATAAGTCTTGATCCCCGGCCTTCGTGGCAATATCCAGGTCCTGTATTAATTGGTCTCTTTCGTTCATATCGGAGGTAGCCCCCACCTGGCTCTTACAGCGTTTGCTGCCGCATTAGGGTCAGCGTATTGATCTATGGACCCTGATCGAGGATCTACCTGATACGGAGGCTTGGGTGCTTCAGTTACGTAAGGCACTAAGTCCTCTACCCTACGCTCGGATTCCGAAGCAATGGCCTTTAGCGTTGTCATCGCCCCTGCCCTAGTCTGCCCCCAACCGGTAAGGTTGATGTTCTTTTTCATCTCG
>Ga0080013_1004058_pt1 | contig 14714 bp, 17 predicted proteins | sample ETNvirenome_6_85_FD_69236 | JGI IMG/M metagenome (GOLD analysis project Ga0080013, IMG submission 69236) | Marine viral communities from the Pacific Ocean - ETNP_6_85 (SPADES assembly) (version 2) | ecosystem: Environmental > Aquatic > Marine > Oceanic | place: Pacific Ocean | collected 2013-06-19
CACCTATGGCATTAGGTGGAACTTATATTAGTATATTTAAAAATAAATATCTTTGGATAGGCGTTGGAGTAATGATATTATCAGTTATTATATATTATATGAATAAAGATTGTAAAAAATGTAAAAAAAAATAATACTTAGAAATTTAAAAATATTATTAAATTAATGAATCACAATCATATAATAAATCAGGAACGTAAAAAATTATACCCTGCTTTAAAAGATTTACATAATATTATAAAAAAAGAACAAATTCCATTGTTTGGACTATCGGTTATTGATCTAGAATTTCATAATAGATTATCTTATGAAAATCCAATATACATAATAACTGATAAAGACAATGCATTTTTTATAGATATATTTAAAAAATTATATAAAAAATATAATAGAACTAGAAATCAAGTATTTTTTTCATTACCAACTAAAAAACGTTATCATTACATTTATATGTTAAACCTTCAACCAGTTTTAATCATACATTTTAATAAGGACCCATATCCATTTTATATAAAAAATAGTTTCAAATGTACTGATATATTAATTAGTCTAAGCCATATGTATTATGAATACACATTACCATATAATTTCTCAAAATTTTGGTTAAAATGGATTAAGGTTGAATCAGATGGAATCGAAAATTTATTAAAACTTAATTATGAACAACCTAAATTTAAACCAATAAATTTTAATTTTGAACCAATATTAGAAAAAATTAAAAATAGAGATGATTTAATAATAACTGGTGGATATGCATATGACTTGCTTATGAATACTAATTATTTTAAAAATAGTAAGCTTCAACTTATTACAGTTAATTCAACTGAATTAATTAAAGAATTATTTAATGATTTCAAAACTATAGAAATAAGCTATAATGATAAAATACAATACTTTTATAATCATTATCAACTTTTTGACAATGATGTCTTAATATGTGAAATGTTCAGTTACAATAGATTAGTTAATTATGTCAAAATTAACGAATATAAACTATCTAATCCTCATGGTATAATTTTTCATTTAATGCTGGATAAAGGTAACCAATATTATATTATTAAATTACTAAACTATATTAAAAATAATTTTAATGTTTTTCAAAAAAATTATTTATTGGATTTTGCTGAAAAAATCCTATGTAACCGTGTTACTTCTTATTATAAATAATAAAATTAGATATTTAAATGAATCTAATAAAATTAGATATTTAAATGTATTTCTCAGCTTTAATTGTTCTGAAATAGAAAAAAGCAGCAACTGCACCCAATAATTGAGCAACAGTTTGTCCAATTAATTGAGATGTGTCAATCTTATTATGTAAATACATCATTACATTAACAGCTGGGTTAAAGTGACCACCAGATACCTTACCACCAAAATAAATAGCGGATGCTAATGCAATAGCAATAGCAAGCGGATTTCCTGTTATTATAATAACAGCTAAAAAGATGAATGTTCCTATAAATTCAACCAATAATTCAATCATTGAATATAATTATATATAATTAATAATAATATTATAATTTTCATAATTCTTTAATGTTGATTCAATTATTGATTCAATTTTCACCGACTTCATCAGATTCATCATCAGATTCATCATCAGATGCATCATCTGATACATCATCAGATTTATCCTCAGTTTCATCTACAAAACTCGATTTACTACCTGCACTAGTTTCTGTCGTGGCAGTACCTGTGAATGTTACACCCTTAAATGCAAATTGATTAACATTAACTTGTGAAGATGATTCCATAAGAAGTGCTTGTTTAACAGAAAGGGATAATCCCATCTTTCCACCAACAAACCAAATTCCTGGAATAAGAATAAATTTTCCAAATGAACCACGTGTCATTAATTCTGATAGTTTAGCAAAACTAGGAACAGAAAGTGATTCTGTACTACCCTGATAAACATGTACATCAGGAACACCATCTCGATTATAGATTTTGGTCCTAATTCGACTTGGATATTCATCACTATCTCTAACAAAAGGTTTCGTAAGAACCTTTACAACATCTGCTTGTGATGGTTCATATTGAGTTCCATAAATAATTTTAGAATTTACAATTCCAAACTGAATAAACATATCATAAAGTTTTCTCCACGATTCAAACCAATTAGTAACAAGGACTTGTTGATGTTCAATCTCTTCAATAGTCTTGTAATCTGTACGTCCAACTTCTTGTAAACTTAACTCCCATGGTTTTGTAGTACTATCAGCATCCTTATACGGAGGACTAGGACCCCACGGCATTTTCAACCATGGTGTTTCTATAAGCATCATTTCTCCACTATAAAGCATATAAGATTTAAGTTTATCTCCTTTCTTTACGGGAGTTGTGAATGTTACGTTTTTAGTATCAAAGTTATTTTCATGTACAACAGTAGGCATAATATATTTAGTAGATATCTCTTTAAATATATTAAAATTTCAATTTTTATATATTTCATCAAAAATTGATTTAAAAAATTTAATAAAGTTTTATTATATATTAAATGAATATGAATGATATTAAAATAGATCACACTAAATGTATTTCAATTAAAAATAGAAAAACATTTATTCAATGTACAAGAAAAAGGATAAAGGGAACAGAATTCTGTGGACTTCACCTTAGAGCTAAACGAATTATTAGATTTGATAAAATAAAGAATATAGATAATAAACCAAATACTAAAACAGATATTATTATTAGATCAAGTGATATACCATATGAACTAACAACATTAGATTCATTAAGACAATCCTGTAAATATTATTTTAAAAATATCGAAATAAAAAATTTTAAAAAATTAGAAATGTATAAAAAATTAATGAATTTTTTAAAAACTTTGGAGACATTCTTACCAGAATTAGACAAAATTGTTAAAATTCAAAGTCTTATTAGAAAATGGCTTATTTATAGAAAACACAAATGTCTTAATAAATTTGATTTGGTATATATGAGTTCAATATTTGAAATTCCTTCAATTTATTATTTACAAGTAAAAGATAATGATAAAATATTTGGTTTTGACATCCGGTTTTTATATAAAAATTTCAAAATAAATAAAAAAAATCCGTACACATGTTTACCTTTTACAGATAAAGCATTAAAACAAATTACAAATAGATTTTCATCATTAATAGATAAAAATATAGATATGGAATTTGAAAAAATAAAATTAGATCCTAAAAAAGAATTTGAATTTTTAGTTATAGAATTATTTACAGATATGGATAATTTAGATAATTATACAGATCATAAATGGTTTATGGATTTAAATATTTTTAAACTCAGAAAATTATATTCGATTGCCGAAGATATTTGGAATTATAGAGCTCAACTTTCAACAGCTCAAAAATTTAAAATAGTCTCTGATGGTAAAGTATTTACAATTCCAAAAGACCAAGTTAATAATATGTATGTTAAAAGAGATATTCAAAATATTTTAATAAAAGATTTTGGACGTATGGTGAGAGAAGGGATAGATGTGGGTGAAAAAAAATTAGGTGTGATGTTGGTACTTACGGCATTAGTGGAAGTATCAGCTAATGCAGCAGATGCATATCCTTACTTAGTTCAATCAGGATCTATTAGTGATTAAAGGCGTAATGAATATCTACATTGAGTGTTAATTAATTCAATTAAGTTATTATTAACACGTATCTGAGTTTCAACTATTTTTATAAATGTCAAAAATATTTTTTTTATTCTTACTGGATTTGAATCAAAACACCTGTCCATACTCGTTCTAATATATTTAATTCTATTTTCTATTACACCATTAAAACTACGTATATCATCTAAAACAGCTTGACTACATAATACTATTCTAGCAGTTGTATGTGTTTGTGTTGTATATGGTCGGTTTCCACGAGATGATGATGATGATGGTATTGTTGTTGTTATTTGTCTAGTTTCACTTTTAATTTGATCGAATAATTTTAACATTTTTGGTTCTAATGTGGTATTTAATTGATCACATAATAAAACCATATCTTTTAATTCATCTATAAGAGCATCTATATTAATAGGACATCTTGTTCTATTTTGTACCACGTTTGGTGCAAGTTGGAGGGGTGTTGTGGTTGCATTTTTATTTACTACTGATGTTTGTGGTGCTGGTGGTGTTGGTAGTTTTACTCCTAGTGCGTTAGGTTGTTCTTTTAGTGTTGGCATAATATTATATATTAATACATAATATTATATTTTATTTATGTTATAAATTCTACTGTTGCAGCACCATGTTCTACATTTAAAACATTGTAATTAGTTGCGAATATATTAATAATATATTCATTATTTGAATTACTAGTAAAATTATCCGTATTTAAAATAAATCTTATATAACGATGATCCACTACACTGAAATTAAATGTTCCACTTGGTTGATGTTTTTCAGGATCAATTGCAAAACTATAAAGATAAATATGTCTTAAAATAGGTGTTCTGGTATGAAAATTATAAGGTTGAACTATTCTAAAATAAAAAGATGGCATATTTCTTGGATCATCAAAAAAATCATTTCCTTCAATTACAAAATTTGAAAATAACATTGTATTATTATTACCAGTTGAAGTAGTTGGGTCTGGAACATTTGAAAAATTAAATACATTATTGTAATGATCAATTCCTGTTACTGGATCCGTATAATTAATTGAATCTGGTCTTTGAACAACCCAAAATAATTCTTTAACAGGATGATTAAATGGAATATTCATTTGAAGTTCAATAGTTGTCGATTGTTTGTTAAGTGTCTGAATTTGTAATTGTTCAATTAAATATGAATGTTTTCTTCTAGCAAACACTTTTCTTTCTGAATCATCTAAAAAATAATATCTAGCATATAATACAGCATTTAATAACTGTTTATGAAAACCAACTCTATTTAAAGTTATTAATTGATCACATTTTTCAAGTTCAATATTTAAAATAACATCTTGTCTTTGAATAGATATTAACGGTAATGCTAATGCTGGATTTCGACAAAACCAAAATTGTAAAGGTATAAATAAATTTAATTGACCTGTTTGTGTAGCATTGGTAAATGCATTATGTTTACCTACTAAATTATTATAAGCATCTCTATCATCATTCGATATATTTAATTCACTCCAAATTTCCAACCATATTCCATATTGTCTATCAATTATATTCTCTCCAATTTGAATACTGTATTCCCTAATAATAGCATGTCCGACAGCATTAATCCAACTAACCGGATTAGCTGGATCTGTATTTAATTCATCTAAATCTGGTAATGTAACATTTAAATACAATTCTCCTAATAAATCTCCTATTTTATTTATTTTACAAAAGAATTTCATTCCAAAATCTGTTCTTCCTGTAAAATAATTAATAATTTCTTGATAGGTAAAATTAGTATGCCTCTTATATACTGCCACAAAATAAGACATTTGTGGATTACCTGATAATACAATATTTTGTTCTCCCATAGCAGCTAATTGTAATACAGCACCTCTAACCATTATATAATATTATTAATATTTAAATATTTACTTTTATATATAATATAAAATGTCTGGTACTAATCAAAATATTAGATATCAATCAACATTTGATTATGCACAATATGATGTTGTTAAAACGTCCAGAGTTTTTGATGTTTTAAAAATCAAAGGACAAACAAGTATCATCAATTCTGTTACCGCAGATTTAATAGTTGAAGGCGGTTCAATTTTTAAACAAGGTGTTTTAATTGGTGATGGAGGTTTTAAAAATCATTTAACTTATTCTACAAATTTATCAGGTGTATTATCCCACGAACCAAATGATTCAGTTGGAAATGAAGCACTAATTTTTATAAATAGAGATGGTAATACTATCAATTTACTTGATACATCTCATTCAATTATTTCAAATTGTTTAGAATTTGATGGTGGAATCTGTATAGGAGATAAACAACAAAGTTTTATAGCAATAGGAAATGCCACTGTCAATGGTTCCACAGATAGTTCAATAGGGATTGGTGTTAATGCTAATGCTAATGGAGGTGAATCTATTGCTATCGGTTTAAATGCCCATTCGAATGGTACTAATTCACAATCATTTGGTCGTGATGCCAACGCAGTTGCAGCTGAGTGCATTGCAATTGGACGTGGTCCATATGCTAGCGGATCACACAGCACCGCGATTGGTGCTAATGCTAACGCACTCGGTACTAATTCACAAGCATTAGGTACTTATGCAAATGCTTTAGGAAATAATTCACAAGCATTTGGTCGTTATGCCAACGCTGTCGCCGCTGAATCCATTGCTATTGGACGTGGACCAGTTACAAGTGGATCACACAGCACCGCAATTGGTGCTAATGCTAATGCACAAGGTATTAATTCACAAGCATTAGGTACTTATGCCAACGCTGTCGCCGCTGAATCAATTGCTATTGGACGTGGACCGTTTGCAAATGGATCACACAGCACTGCAATTGGTGCTAATGCTAATGCACAAGGTATTAATTCCCAAGCATTTGGTACTCATGCAAATGCACTCGGTACTAATTCACAATCATTTGGTCGTTATGCCAACGCAGTTGCAGCTGAATCCATTGCAATAGGACGTGGTCCATTTGCGAATGGAACACACAGCATAGCGATTGGTAGTTTTGCTAAATCATATGGTCATAATGCATATGCAATTGGTAGTAATGCTAGCGCATTAGGAAATAATTCACAAGCATTTGGTTTACATGCTAATGCTGTAAGTGAATCTTCTATTGCAATTGGTCATAATGCTTGTGCAATTCATACTAATTCAACCGCAATAGGACATAGTGTAACTACTAATGGAATAGGTGAAACACGTTTTGGTGGAACATATTTACAATTACCAAGTACAGAGACACCACCTGAAACAGCAGAGCTAGGTGGATTATGGGCAAATACAATCGATAATAGCTTATATTTCCGTAGTGATTCAGCTTGGAACGTAATACATAGTACTGGTGATAATATTTACGTAAATAGTATTGATACAGAAGATATTTTTATTCAAAATTTTTTTGTATTAGATTCTACACTGTGTTCTTTTGCTAGTGATGCTACAACTAAAATTAACCTAGATGGTAATAATAATTTAAAACCACTTATATGGATTCATACAGTTAATGCTAATGGTTTAGCTTACACACTTAACGTTGCAAATCCTCAGACTGATGGAATTTTAGTTAAATTTGTTATATTAGATGAACTATTAAATAATGTGGATATCAATTTTAAGTATGCAAATGGTATTACACAAAATACGATAACACTAAATTCGAGTACAACTGACGGTTCTGTTGAAGCGATTTGTGCAAATGGACTTGGGGTTGGTGATAATGTATGGAGAATCGTAAATTTATATACTAATCCTTAAATTTTATATTATTTATTATTATAGAATGGAGAAAACAATTACCAATATTATTGATGAATGCGTTGTCTTAAAAAATTCTTGTAAAGCTCAAATTGTTCAAGCATCTCATTCCCCTAATCCCAAAGAAACTATGAGATCTTTACGAAGTTGCTACGAAACTAGTGAAACTTGTGATCTATTAATGCTAATGATCGCAAATCGTTCACCTTGTGTTCGAAGCTGTATTACATTTTCTAAAAACGTTTTCAAACGTTGCGACAAAGAATGTTCTGCCCTAAAACATAACAATTATTGTAAAAAAACAGCAACTTACTGTACCAACCAATGTAAAAAAGTTAATGATTTATTAACTAAGTTTAAAGACAATTTAAATTAAAATACAATTTAAATTAAAATACAATTTAAATTAAAATACAATTTTTATTAATTACGGGAATCCCATAAAACTTTTCTATAATACTCAGCTGTTAACCCAGGATTGTCGCTTAGTGTTATACCACGCCCAACAATATAAAAATCGATTCCTTCTGTAATTCCACTATATTGTTGATCATAAATATCTTTATTATCAACATCTAATCTGACACCAGGTTTACAATAGATACATTTATTGTAACCTAAATTTTCTTGTGAAATAAAACCTAATATATTTTTATTAACCATCGCCTCTTGAATACACTTCTCAGTATATTCATCACTAATTAAATTTCCCTTATTCGATAATTGTGCTACAAGTAAAACAGGTAATTGACAATTTTTAATAAATTCAAATCCAGCAATAGCATGACAAATTATAATATCTGCATATGTTTTAACCTTTAACGCATTCATCTGCTGTAAATTTGTATTACAAATATCACTAAATTTCCTGTCCTCAATTACTAAAAATTTAAACTTTTTTTTTTGATCACCTATAAATTTTCTTACCATATCCCTATCTTTTTCAGGAAATATGTCTAAATGAATTTTAAGAGCTACAATATGTTTAGCACATTCTAATAATAATCTTTTAAATTTATTAAAATCAGGAACATCTATCGATAATATCAAATTCGATTTTTTTAATGTTGAAATACTTTCTAAAATATTGTTAATAGAATTATAAGGAATCAACTCTTTTAATTTATAACTCAATGTTTGTTTTTTACTTATCAGGTATGTGTATTCTAATTTTTTATTTAAAAAATAATTATAATCTAAAACTCCTCTTTGAAAAATAGTAAATACATATTTAACATTGTATTCACATTTATTTAAATATTCAATTATTTCTAATATTGATTTTCCAGTTGTCATTACATCTTCGATCAAAATTATATTTCTTTTTTCAACTTCCCCCTCAATTCTTTTTTTGGTACCGTACGTTTTTTGCTCTTTTCTTAATAATAATAATGGAATTCCTAACTTATAACTAATAATTGTTGCAAAAGGAATTCCTGCATAAGGAACACCCATCATCGCATATTCATTTAAATTAGGAATTCTTTTAATATTTTTATACAATAATTCAATAAGTGTATTAAATAATAACGGTTTTGAAATAGTTTTCTTGATATCTATATAATAATTTGTTTTTTGACCCGATTTAAGAACAAAATCACCCTCAGTGATAATTTCATTTTTTAATAATAGTTGATATGACATCTATTATTAATTAATAATTTAGTTTTAGATATTTTTTACTATATTTACAAAACACTGGGTAAATAAAAAGCAAGATAAATAATAAGAGCAATTATTGACATTGTATATAATACAGTTGTATCACCCCTAAAAACTAATATAAAAAATGGGAACAATATGGCGAATAATATAATTATACTATTTCCATCTTGTAACATTGCTTTGGTATTATTTTTAATATACTCACTAAACGATTTCGCTTTCTTATCTGGTAAATATCTATTTAAAAATATATTAAGAAAAAATAATCCTATTACAATTACCAAGTAGAATACGGTATACATTATAGTTTGTATATTAACACGTTTAAAAATTTTATTTGCGTCATCATCTAAACAATACCAATGTGATTCATATGTTAACATAATAAATGCTAAAAGTGGTATTAAAAATGTTTTTCCTAACATTGAACTAGATGGTAAATGATTTTTAATTTCTTCAAGACAATATGATGGTAATTTCAAAATAACATACACTGCAAATCCTATCAATAATATATAACATAATAAAATTGTTACAAAGAAATTTAAATTAAAATAATGTGATATTAATAAAGCAATACAAACAAATATTGTAAATATAAATCCTAAATCACCCATAAAAGCAGACCCCTTTGATGCTGTTATATCAATTCCAAACGTTTGATTAATAGCATAATATTGAAATATTCCATAACAAATTACATTTATTAAAAAGTTTAATTTACTGGCTATTTTGTAATCAGGTTTGGATAAAAATGTTAAAAACAAATTATAAAAAAATTTAATACTAATTATCAAATAAATAACAGGTAGAAAACGACTACCACCCTTCGTCATAGAAAAATATAATGCACTAATTGAACCAATACTTAATAATATTAATTTATTAAAAAATTTTTTGTAATTTGCAGGACAAACCTTATAAGCAAGATACATTAATGCTATGGTTCCAATATATGCTATTAAATCATGTTTTTGATATTCCGTAAAAAATAATGCTAATGAACCACCGTATATTGCAATTGCTGTTATAAGTTGTATATTATAATTTTTAGGTATATCTTTTACCTGTGTATCTTTTACCTGTGTATCTATTTCCTGTGAAGACATTTCTAATAATTTATTAATAGATTTTAAATTTGTGATATTAATGTTTTAATTTTGACTAATATTTTATCAAAATATTTATTATTACTTTCAAAATCTCTGTTACAATCAATTACTAAAACAGGAATTTTATTAAAATAACCTTTTAACCAATTATCATGTAAATTTGAAATTTGTGTTAAATATTCTAACGAAATACTTTCTTCTTCACTTCTATCTCTTTTTCTGATTCTATCATATGATATTTGTGGGGATGCCCTAAGATAAATATATGCATCGGGATTTACATTGTATCCTGCTGTTTCATATAATTTAGTACTCCAACGAAACCAATGTCTATAAACCTTCCATTCTAATAACGTCATTAATCCATTATTGTAACAATTCTGAGCAAAAACATTTTTGTCTGTAAAAACAGATCTTTCTACAATTCGAATTTGTTTCTTTTGTGGCTTCATCATATTTTCTAGTCTAGATTTGAAGGCAAATGATTGAAATAAATAAGAATATCTCTTGATATTATCATAAAATGTTTGAAGCAAATTTTTATTATTGCCATCTATTAATTTTCTCCAAATATCAACAGGTTCATATATAATTTCATAATCACCTAATTCTTCTAGTTTTAACAAAAAGGTTGTTTTACCCGTACCAATGTTACCCTCTATAAATAAGACTTTACATCTCCAATATTTATTATACATATATGTTAAAATAACAAATGTTAAAATTAAAATAGCTATCATCATTTAGTTAATAATTTATTTATAATTTATTTATAAAATCATTTTTTTATAGTATATATTTTAACCAGCTGTACCTCTTTCTATATGATATATAATTAAGTTGTTTCATATGTTTATATGCTTCTCTTTCAAAACTAATACGATGGTACGCTTTACCTATGTTTTTGTGTTTTATTAATTTATATATAAATTCAATTAAATATATTAGATAAAACCCAACTACACCCGTTTCAATTGTTTGTTGAAAATGAATAGTTTCATGATTAATAACTTCATCCATATTATAATATGGTGTAACACTCTCTTTTGAGATTTTATTAAAATCCGTTATAAAAATAAACGGAAAAAACGTAATACCATACGTAATTTTATCACCGAATGAAAATAAATTAGGGATTTTTGATTTTCTAATAATAATAGGCTTTATCATTTTTTATAATAATAAGATTATTTTTATTATAAATTTTTTAAGTATCTTTCACACTTTGTTTTTTTCTACGGTAACGTATGATACTGGCTGTTGTATAAATTAATCCATCTAACATCTCTTCTAATGCCATTAATTCCCAATCATTATCATCCGTTCCAAATTGTCGTGTATCATCATCAACTCTTACACCATGTCCATAACGTTTTCGACCTAATGTTAATCTATCTTTTAACAGATACAAAATCTCATCATTATCATCATCCTTAATTTTTCTGAGTGGCTTACTATTATTTTTAACCGGTTGTGGAATCATTTTTTTTTTATTAAATAAAATATCATAATCTTTAATGTCCATTAATATATTAATAATTATATATTTTTAAGTAAAAAAAATGAAATTAATAAATTAAATAATTATTATTAATTGATTAAAATGGAACACATACAATATAACAAAAATATATACACTATAGTTAAAAAAGAGGATGCTCAACATCTTTGTTTTTCACAATTCCCATTTATGGTATCTAAGATAAAGAACAAATATTCATTTCAAATAATAAGAGATACATATTTTTCGTGTACTACTAAACTAAATGAAGAAATTAATTTGATAATTGTTAAAATAACAATGAACAATTATCTTACATATGGTTATCATAACTGTATTTTAGATAACAAATATGAAGTTTTTTGGAATATTAATATAATTATGGATAATGACAATATTAATAAAGAGTCAATCTCCATTGAAAAAGATCAATTAACATTTTCAATTGAATTATATAACGATGGTGACAATCCGATATTAATGTTACCATCTTTCACAATTTCATATTAAAAATCTCACATTTTATTATAATGAAATACGTATTATCAATACTACTTTTAACAATATTAATTTTATTTTTATGTAAAAAACGTGAAAATTTTACTATGCGTGAAAATTTAACTATACTTGAAAATTTAAAAAATTTAACTAGTCGTGAAAATTTTACTATGGATGATTTAATACCAAATAATACTTCTTCGGGTGGACTTAGTGATATTCAAAAAAAAAAAATAGAAGACATTGTTCAAAATCAATTGCAAAAAGCATTTAATAATGCTCCAATTATACCTGGTCCACAAGGTTTACCCGGACAACAAGGACTACGCGGTTCAATTGGACCATCAGGTGGTTCTTACATAGGAAAAGGAAATATAGAATCAATTCAATATCCTGATATGGTAGTGGATAGAATGTATGGAATGGGTACTAATAGCAAACTATATATGGGTGATAAATTACCTGGTGCAACAAATCAACGCTGGACAATGCAATCCAAAGAAGGTAAAATTGTAAATCATTTTAATATGAAACAATGTATTAAACATAGTTCTAATGATGTTTATATGGGAAACTGTAAAAAAACAGCAAATAATAATTGGAGATATTTAGAACAAGATATGACACTTCGACCTGCGGATAAAATGAATATGTGTTTGTCAGTTTCAAGAGAAAATAAAGTACCCAATGAATCGTATAAAATAAGTAAAAATAAAAAACGAGAAGAAATTAGTACTAGTTCTAAACTAATGATGTTAAGGTTAGATCCTTGTACTAAACCAATTGGTTCTGAACAAAAATGGTTATTTAAACAATAAAAATTATAATATGTTAACAATGAATGAAGAATTAGCATTAAAAAAAGAAGATTTTTTAAGTAGTAAATATTGTGGGTTAAAAAGAAAATATAATATTAAAGATTTTGAAACAATATTTAATATTATCAATAATTTAGAAGGATTAACAATAAGAGATAAAAATCTTATTTTGATTAGATTTAAAAGAATTTCTAAATTTATTTCAAAAAATTATAGAAGTGTTTACAAATATTACAATGTATCAAAAATTTTTATAATTACTGCTGGAATTATTACACCAGCATTAATGTCAATAAATGGTTCTAATAGTAATCATGATGGTTTTGAATCAACTCTCTTTCTATTTATATGGTTTTTACAAATAATGATTTCAATTGTTACATCATATGTTAGTTTTTATAAATGGGATAAAAAATATTTTTTATATATGGCATATCATAATCAAATTGAACAAGAAATATGGTTATATCTTGAATTATCATCTAGATATGGTATTATTAATAAAAGAAATAGAATAGAAAAACAAAGTAAAAAAGTAACACATCAAAGTAAATTACCATTATTTTTAAATAGAATAGAATATTTATACAAAAAATTAAAAGAATCTGATTATGAAATCGAACTAACAGATGATGAAAAACACAATGAAAAAAATAAACATCATAACGAAGAAGAAATCTCTCCCAGTTTTTATAAAAGTACAATGGTAAGTAGTACACCATATGATACACGATCAAATAGTTTGATTAGATCAACAGCTATGCCACCTAAACAAAATATATCATATAAAATTACAAAAATTCATGATAAAAATATTGAATCAGAAATTAATAAAAAAACAGAAGAAATTTTTTCGATAATTGATCAAATAATAATTTTTCAAACTGATTATAATAAATTTGAAAAAGATTTAGAAACAAATAATAATAAAAATTCTCAAAAAAATATAGAACAAATAAAATTAAGTATTGAAACAATTTTAAATCAATTTAAAATTTGTATAAATGAATATAAGAATTTAAGATTACAACATACTAAAATTGCTAATGATATTTTAAATTATTATTGGAGTAAATATGAAAATTCACCAATAGAACTTAAAAATAAATATAAAAAAATTTTATGTGATAATTTAGAAATTTTAGAATTACCAATTATTTCAACTAATATTACAGAAGTTTAATAATTTAATAACATAGAATACATTAACATTGTGGGTAAGAAAGGTTTTAATATTTTTTGAAAAAGTTCATATTCTTTTATTCTTTCCCTATTAGTTTGATTAGTAATATGTAAATTAGAATCGATTTTATATATTATATCATCTAAATATTTACTATTAAATTGTTCAAAAATTTCAATTATATCAATTATATCACCTTGTCTTAAATTATTACTTTTATTTATATTTTGTTTAATAATATCTAATTTTTGATGAAACGTATCAATAATTTCTATTAAATTTTGATTGATGTTCATAAATAATTAATCATTCTATAAAAAATAAAAATAACATACGCGATTTATTATAAAGATTATTATTGCATTATATAATAATGAGTTTTGAACAAATTATTCAATTATTACAAAATTTTGACAAAAAATTAGATATATTAATTAATCATAATAATAATAATAATAATATTATAAATAAAATTATATCAATTAGAGAAAAAGATAACTATCATACATATGCAGATAGTAATTATATTAAAAAATGTTTAGAAGGTAAAGGTCATACTGCTGATTTTAAAT